>Ga0315913_1001855_pt1 | contig 24129 bp, 15 predicted proteins | sample MpolsnodulesMG_FD_207736 | JGI IMG/M metagenome (GOLD analysis project Ga0315913, IMG submission 207736) | Medicago polymorpha root nodule microbial communities from Los Angeles, California, United States - small nodules | ecosystem: Host-associated > Plants > Roots > Nodule | place: USA...
CGGTGGGGGATATTGGGGATGGAAGGTTTGCACTGAAGGTGGTCTGGGCTGTGGTGGCAATGGTGGTTGCAGAGGCATATGTGAAAATCCAGGAGTCTGCAATGGTTGATGCGCCTGACTCGAGGCAGTTGGCATTTGAGTTGGATGAAGTGGCTGTGAAGATGAATGAACAGAGGGTGGAGGTATATGTGGAAGTTGTGATGATTGTGGAACAGATGCTGGAGCTACTTGGGGAGTCAGATGCCCTTTAGGCTGTTGTGGCATTTGCAACGAATGTGCAGCTGTGGGTTGAGATTGATGACTCGTTGCAGGAACAGCAGCATATGAAACTGGCACTGAAGGCTGATTTTGGTGTTTCCTGGGAGGAATTTGAGTTTGAGATACACCTGCTTGATCTTGTATGCCACCTTGTGCAGGCAATATTGGAGCAGGCTGAACACTTGGTCTTTGTGTCGGCTGTACTGATTGCTGATTGTTTTGAGGAGCTATTGGTTGAACTTTTGGAACCTAGAAGCAACCATTTATTAGATGCAAATCTCTACCAAAGGTTGTGAAAATGACAGCAAAATAAAGAGGAAAATACCGGTTGTTGCGACTGCACCATTCCAAGCATGATTTGCGCCTGATTAGACAAAACAAAATGGACAAAAAATCTCAAAGTTAGACAAATAACTCATGAAACTGAAATATTTAAATGAGAATAAATTTAAAATAAAAACAATTAAAATACACACACTACTCTGTTCATCAAAGCAGTCTAAAAAAGTGAACAACTTTATTCGCATACAGTTGCATATATCAATAAGACAAACTATAATATAAAAAACAAGACAGCATGCAGATTTGAAATCTGATTTATCCCTTATACAACTCAAACAACTCCTACTCTTCCAAAGTGTGCAATTCACTTTAGGGGGTCAAGTAAGGAATCTTAATCATTGATAAAAAAATCAACTTTTGATATGCATACACATGTATAAGAATTGCAGATGAGTTAAAATTTCATCAATAGTTGAGATGTCTTACTTTACCGTCTAAAGTAAAATCTAACTTCAGAGGGGCTAAATCCGACTGAAAGAGCGTCCGTGAAATAGATAGAAACATTAGGAAATGGGACAGCCTAAATAAATCTTCATGTGTAGAACAAATATTTTTGTTTTTGCAAAGGCAAAGAGAATAGCTCATTAAAGATAAATCCACAGCACAAGATGTGCACAAATGGAGACAAAGTACAACAACAACAACCAAGCCTTGTCCCACTAAGTGAGGTCGGCACAAATGGAGACATAGTATATAAAAATTTTGAACATTAAAATACGACCCACCCAAAACATAACACAATCTACAACCGAATCCACCCAATCAAACTTCCATCAATATATTACCTTGTTACTGCATAATATTGCAGGAAAATTCATAGTCACAGCCCCTCAACCTAAATGTTATACATAGACTGCCACAGCCCCTTTCTAGCAACACCTTTTTGCAACCATACCTTGCACAACCTTAGCTCAGCAACATCTATATTGCAAATCAAATACTAATATGCATGCTTACACAAATATATGATCCAAAGTAAGCACAGGTTCGCTACTGCATAATACCTGCCTCGCTCATTAATGATAAAAAATCGGTCTGGTTCTACTGAGATGTCTCCTAATTCTATAACAGAAACAATCCCAGCTCCATATGAACTGAACCACAATAAATTGCACTCCTAGCTGCACAAATACCGCACCGAAGAATCACAAAAATCCCTTAAAACTCCAAAGCTGTAACCGACACATCACTAGTAATGCCCTATAGTTCCAAAATAAGCTAATGGATTTACCATCCATTGTGAAATATTAAATTTTTCAAGCAGGGTATCATGAGGTCTAAGCATAAATCAAATCTTCATCATCTAAATATCAAACTAAGTAACTATACAGTCAAGGGTATCAACCAACAAGTGAAATATTAGAAGTTTCCAATGATTTGGATGATCACTAAAGTGTAAAGAGTGATTAATTAAAGTTTGTGTAAACCACCGTATAAGAAAATTGAACATGGTAGTTTTTTTCTTTGAAATTCAAAATGCATTAAAAAGCTCTCAGCAAGGCACAAGACGTACAAAGAACTGAAGCACAAAATCACAACAACTAAGCCTTATTCCACTAAGTGGGGTCGGCTACATGGATCAAATTACGCCATAATGTTCTATCATAAACCATATTTAGATCCAACTCATTAATCTCTAAATCTTTCATAACCGTTTCTCTTATAGTATTTCTAGGTCTTCCTCTACCTCTTGTAATTTGACTATCCTCCATCTGATCTATTCTTCTTACTACAACATCTATAGGTCTTCTCTCTACATGTCCAAACCACCCAAGCTTATTATTTTCCTCCATCTTTTCTACTATAGATGCTACGCCAACTCCCTCTCTAATGTTGTCATTTCTTATCCTATTTCATCTAGTCTTACCGCAACATCCTCATCTCCACTGCGGTTAATTTCTAGATACAAAGTTGGGAAAATGAGCAAAATATAACAATAATACAACTAAACTACATCATCAATGAATAACAAAAACACAGCCTAAGCTTAATTGCTACTAACAAACAAACACAGGCAAATAATTAAGTCCTGCAATCCACGCAAAAGTTGCATAATTGTTATGATTTATGAGCACCTTTACACGTAAGGTGGAAATAATAATGGCCCTAAAATGATTCTACAATAGCACTCTTTGTTGTTATGAATTCTTTCACAAAATTAAATTTAGGGTTTTATGATCTCAACATCTAGAAAATATGTGCACATGATAGTAAGTATCTATGAAATGAATTAAGTAAGAAGTAGGAAACCCTAGAAAGAAACCTGGAAAAGTGCTTTGGTTAACATAGGGTTTTGGATGAGGATCTGTTTGGCTTGTTGCTGGTTCTGTTCGATCAAATTCTGAATAGAGAAAAACGAAAGGGTTAGCAATAGCAATAAGGGGGGTGAGAAAGAGAGAAAGAGGATAATTGATAAAATGTTACCTTCATCTGAGACATTATATCGTAAAGTTGATTCTTCGACATTCCGGCCAGGTTCGCCGATAAACCCTCGCCGCTAACTTGTTTTCCGGCCATTGCGAAGTCGCCTGCCACTCGTTGTCGCCGCCGTAAACCAGATTGCCGATGCAAAGCCTTTCACAGTCCCTTCCGCTTCGTGCGTGCGTGCGATTCTTATGTGTTATTTTAATCTGTAAAGCTCTACAGCCACTGGATTAATCCAAGAGCTTAAAATAGTTAAGTAGAAATTGCAGTAGGTATTACACCTAGAGCTGTCAAATGGGCCGCCCGGCCCAGCCCGCCTTAACCCGATGGGCCAGCTCATATAAATGGGTTTGAGTGGGTCGGCCCACTTGATCCATGGGCTACCAAAATTGAGTCCAACCCATTTAGTAGTCCGGTCCATATTTCAAAATGTATTATTTTGATTTTTTTGAAAAAAAAATCGATGCAATGTACAATAAAGTTACATATCACATATTTTTTTAATATAAACATATTACATAAATTATTATACATCAAATAAATCATATGTCTTCGTAAACTTAGTTAAATTATATATAAAACGTCTATTGAATCAACATACATAAGGATAAATAGCACAAAAGAATCAAGGCTTAATTATGTAAATCGTCCCTGTAATTTGGCGTTTTTTTGGTTTTCGTCCCTGTATCTTTTTTTGTTCTAAAACAACTCCTGTAAGTTAATAACCTTTTGATTTTCGTCCCTGCCGTCAACTTCCGTTGCAAAAACCCACATGTGGCAAACGGATGTTGACGTGGCAAACTTATTGATGAGTCACACAATGAGAGGGACCAAAACCAAAAAACGAAATTTGTAAAGGGACCAAAGCCAAAAAAAAATCGTAAAGGGACCAAAACCAAAAAGCGAGAAAAAAAAATACCTTTCTTCATCTTCTTCCTTCCACCTCTTTTACATCTTCATCATTGTCTTCATAAATTCATCAAAAAACCCAGAAAAAATACTCAGAAAAGAGATAAAAAAAAAAAAAACTCAGAATCATCATCTCATCCTCAATAGACAATTTCTCACAAACCCAAACAAAATCCCCATTGACAATGGTCAGATTGACATCTCGACACTAAAATCCACAATGTCCATAGTCCCAACTAAACTTTTATTGATAATATCAAAATCAAATTATAACAACAAAATCCTCATTGTGAATGCTCGAATTCCCAATATTGAAAAAATTAACAAAAATTCTCAAATTGAAAAACCTAAAGAATGAATTTTCTGTTTTTTTTTCATTACCAACTCTCGTCTCATCATTGATCTCGCGTCTTTGTTGTTTCTTGGTCAATCCAAATGCTTTCTTCGTCAATTCTTTGAACTCTAATCTCATCATTTTTGTTTCGAACATTTGAGTCGTGTTCTTTTTTTCCTGATTGATTTGGAAGATTGTTGTGTGAAATTGGATTATAAGAGCAGAAAGGTTCAAGTTTGATATGCATATTGTTTTCATTTGAAGATCTAGAGGGATATTAAATAGAATTGAAAAATATGTTGTTGAGATTAGTTTTATTTTAAACGATTTTAAAGTGTGTGAAATTTGATTGCACGTTGAACAGTGGGTATATTGGTTTAATTTGATTTTTTTGTTTGTGAGAACCGAGAACAAATAAAAGAGAAGTTATCACATGAAGGTATAATGGAAGGTGTTGGATTGAGTTTGTTGTTGTTTTGAGTTGATGGATTTTTGGATTTTTAAGTGATGAATTTCTGTGTTTGTTTGATGATGATGATGAAGTTTATGAAGACAATGATAGTAATGAAGAAGAAGATGAAGAAATGTAATTAAATTTGAATTTTTCGTCTTCTCGTTTTTGGTTTTGGTCCTGGAAATAGTCAAGGTCCATCTACAAATTTTGTTTTTTGGTTTTGGTCCTTTTACGAATTTTGTTTTTTTGGCTTTGGTCCCTCTACAAATTTCGTTTTTTGGTTTTGGTCCCTCTCATTGTGTGACTCATCAATAAGTTTGCCACGTCAGCATCGTCTGCCACGTCATCCTCCGTTTGCCACATGTGTGTTTTTTGTAACGGAAGTTGACAGGAGGGACGAAAATCAAAAAGTTATTAACTTACAGGCGTTGTTTTAGAACAAAAAAAGATACAGGACGAAAATCAAAAACACGCCAAATTACAGGGACGATTTACATATTTAAGCCAAGAATCAATGCAAAAGTAGAGTATTTATCATAACTCACAAAGCGAACCTTGAAGACAACAAAATTCAATATTACATAATAAAATAATTCAGTCTTACCTAATAAAACTATTTTTTTAAGGGCCGGCCCGCAAGCCTGGCGGCCCAGCTCAAGACGGCCCATCTAAAATGCAAGCCCGATGGGCTGGCCCAAAAAGACTGGGTCGTTTTTTTCTTGTTTTTTTTACGGCCCGGCCCACACTAAATTAGAGGGTCGAAGGGCCAGCCCGATTGGCCTGACCCATTTTGACATCTCTAATTTACACCTCAATATATTACAATCGGAATGTGTAAAATGTTCACTTCAAAATTTTCAAGACTTTTTATATTTTCAAATTCTACAATCTTTTTTTTTTGGACAGAAATAAGCTTATTGCATTTCATTAAATAGAATATCAGAAATATAAGATGGAATGGTATAGTAAATATGGAAACTAGGATTAAACGGAGCTTCCTAAGTTAAGCTATGAGCAACACCGTTTGCTTGTCTCCGAATGAACTTCAAGTCTGAGTTCGCTAAATCAGTTGCTAGCATGTCTCTACAATCATTAATAATGGTCATATAATTTGAGACACTGTTGCTTCCTCCATAAACACTATCTACTTCCGTTTTGGAGTCCATTTCAAAATCCATATTCAGCAGATGTAAATCTTTAACCCATTGCATAGCGGTTAAGAGCCTCATCGCTTCCCTTAAATCAACGTCGACAATCGGTGCAAACCATTCTGTCTTTGCAAGGACAAAAAGTCCCTCTTCATCTCTAATACAAACACTGATTCCGACTTTGTTGAGAGAGTTGGAAAAACATGCATCCACATTGCATTTATAACGTCCTGGGTTTGGTTTCTTCCATTGCACACACACAGTGGTTGCTGAAGTATTTGATTGGACATGTCGAATAACCTGCGCGTTCTGCCAGCTTGTGAGTAATGTTCCAGCACGGTCACAAATGTCTTGAACCGATTCTTGCGCATCGTTCCAAACTCTATTGTTTCTATATTTCCAGATACTCCATAGGGTGACTCCAAAAACTTGCAAATTCTACAATCAGTATGTGTAAAATGTGACCTTAAATGTTTCAAAATTTGTTTAAAAAAAAATTCAAAATTGTTTATACCTCTAGATTTTATAATTCAGATGTTTAGAATGATATCTTCAAAATAATCTAGATTTTAATATTGCGAGTCATTCATGAATATGCGCTTTCATAAAATTGTTGCAATTCGGTCTTAGTAGGTATGCTTGAGAGTTTGGAGGGAAAACGAGGGGAGGAGATGATTTTGGAGGGAGGGGTTGAGAGAAAATTATTAAGAAATCTTACATCTTTTTTGTGGTGTATTTTTGTATAGAAAGATAATTAATATAAATTTTTTAAAGAATATATTTTTTATATTAAGAATATTATAACAATATAAATTAGATTTGAAAATACCTTCCAACCAATATCTTTCAAACTCTTTCTCGCATACATTTTTTACTTGGCTGATTTTAAGAGAATTCCTACAAATCCCTCATCTTCAAAACACTCTCTTTCTTCCATTTCTTCCTTACTTTTATGAAAACCCTCCCCTCCAAATCCCATCAAATTAGAAAATAAACATTATAAGCGGTGCAGACAAACTTGCAAATAATAAGTTATAAAAATATGACTTAATTATTGCTTGTGGACAAGACTTGTCTGTAATCTGCAATCTTAGTAACCACGTTAAAGACAAGGATCAATAAAAGACCCAAAACTATCTCTTTTTTCAGGTGGACTCTTTATTCCATCAGCAGGAAAGGAATACATTCAAGCTTCGAAATAGAGGGATTTTGAGTCATAAGATTCATGTTTCAAAAACAAAACCTTGTCTTATTTTATTATACGTTCATGTTTCAACTTCTTCTAGAAGAAAACCTTGTCATTTAATTCCTTTATAGAAAGTGAAGTTTGTGTTTGTCTACCTATGCGTGTGGCTTGGTTTTGGTCTATTTCTTTTTTGCTTTTAGCTCAAATAGGAAAAAATGACACTGTTAACAATGGTGGACTCCAAAATTATAGCGTCCATTGTTAACCTTAATAATATATTGATAGATATAGATTGGCACATAGATGCTATAGTAAGAAAGAAGCCAAGATTTGTTAAAAAAAATAAATAAAACCAAGATTGTCTAATCTTACTTAACTTGGTAGACTCCATTAATTAGATTAGAAGGTTTACCATTGGTGCTTAATTAAAGTACTTAACAATGGTGCAAACCATTTAGGGCTATTAGATATTTTGACATTTTAAACAATGTGGACTAACATCGATAAATATCATGAAAGCAACTTAAGCTAACTTTTTTTTTTCTTTGTTTAGTGGTGGAGTCCTCTAATGTTCACTTTGTAACAAACACAAAGAAAATGCCATGTCCTAAAGAACAAGTTCTTCTTAAACTCTTCAACAATGTCTCAACTTCTTTCCAGCTTCTTTTCTTAGTCCTCTTTTCCATTGCCATTTTTCTTGTCACATTCTTAACCTTCACTGGTAGATTCCCCTTAATCCAAAGGTCTTGCTAATGCTCTTCTTTTTCTATCTACACCTCCCATTCAACTAGCACATTGATTTTGCACATAACATGAATTTAAATTACAACATTCTATTTGTTTATATTGCAGAGATCAACAGTATGAATATGTGTTTTCCGACGATGAAGAAGATGAAGAAGACGAAGAAAGCCGAGAAGAGTATTCTTGTGTCCATTCTTCTGATAAGGGAGAGTGTCAAGGGACTCATTCATCTCATTCTGAAGAATTCATTAGTCCACGAGAGAGCTTTGTGGAAGGATCAGAAGAAAATGGTTGTTCTGAAACATTGTCTATGCATCAATCGCCTCAAGTTTCTGACTTCGAAAATGAAGAGGTGGAAGCGTTTCAAGAAAACTTTCAATCAAGAAATGTTGTTGATTCTGTTCCAACTTATGTTGAATTTGAAAGCAGCCCCACCTCTTCCATGATCAATTTGAACCTATATAAAAGTAACAGACACCGTAACGGTATTTCACACCATATCTCATTTTATAATCTATACTATAGGCCTATTTTGATTAACTCATTTGAGTTTATCTATTGACATAAACACATGACATAGCTTATGAAAAAAAATTGACTTTATCGTATTTGTTACGGTAGAAACAACCTATATGTAACTATAGTCTTGAAATTAACGAAATTCTAAAATGATCCTCAATCACATTTGTACTTTAGGACAATATTCAAGACTAAATTGATTGATCAAAAAATACTAATTGAAGATTTTTAATTTCACTCATTACGGTCATTGATATGATTCACATGCAGATCAACACTTCTAGTTCAACTATGTGACACTACTTTATTATGCAGATGATCAAGTTGGTCATGGAATTATTAAAAATAAAAAGGTGCCAGAAACAAGCCACTCAAGGGATGAGAGATTCTTTGTTTTTGCTTCCAAACAATTGAACAGTAAAAAGTTGATTGTTGATGAAGAGAAAGATGATGATGATGACTTTGTCTACTCCTCTTCTGAATGTAGAAGTTCCACTCATTGCAGGGAATCAGAAACAGAAGATGAATTTTCTACCTCATCTAGAAGAAGTTGTCCCAAGTGGGAATCATATACTTTGTTCCAAGGATATGATGAAGATAATGCATTCTTAGAAAGAATTAGTGCACGAAACAAACGTCATGAAACTGGTAACTAACCCTTCTATATTAGCCTGTTTAGATTGACTTATTTGAATTTGTCCACCGAGTGACATAAGCACTTGTGAAACTGTTCGAGAGAGTTTAAGAAAACAGCTTATGCCGTGTCAATAAGATGTTTTAACCCTACTTCCATAAACTCTACAAGATAGCTTATTAAAACAACTTTATTTATCTTTTGTTATAGAAATACTAACAAATACATAAGCACTTATATGATAAAACACTTATTTTGTAACCACATGTTCAGAGTCTTTAAGATCAATTCAAATGTCGCCAAGATCAATATCAGAGCGAATTGCGAACAAGCTTTCAAGTATAAACAGAAAGCCAACTGATGTAAGTCACAATCCGTATAGTGAACTAGAGGCTGCATATGTTGCACAAATTTGCTTAACATGGGAAGCACTTAGCTGGAACTACACAAATTTCTGTTCCAAACATGCGTCACAATCGCGCCACGATTTTGATATCGGTTGTCCAGCCACCATTGCACAACAATTCCAGCAGTTTCAGGTTTTGTTGCAGAGATACGTAGAGAATGAGCCTTACGAGCATGGCAGGAGACCTGAAATTTATGCTAGAATGAGGCTTCTAGCACCAAAGTTGCTCCTAGTGCCGGAATATCACGGTAAGATAATGATAATTACTTTTTCTCCCTCTCTTTTAGAGGATTTCACATCAAAACTTACAAGTTCAAATTCAAATCCATGTAGTAACTTACCACGAATCATGGACTTGAGGTACATGGTTTTTAAATGGTGAGTATAATATAATCATGGACTCTAAAAATGAATACACAACATTGTTTTTATTAATAATTTTCTTGTTTTTGTGACAAAGATTCGGAGGAAGATCAGATGGATAGTAATTTTCACAGTAAGATATCCTCAGCTTCATTCCTTAAGATAATGGAAGGTGGGATCAGAACATTCATGAATTTTCTAAAGACTGATAAAGAAAAATCATGTCAGATCCTAACATATTACTTTAGGAGAAACAAAAGAGGCATGGTTGATCCAACACTACTCAAGCTAATGAAGAAAGTTAATCAAAAGGCATGTTGCAAATTTTAAATTAGAAGTTTCTTCAATATTTTTCAGATCATTTAAATTTAATTCATTCTCCTAACACAAATACAATGTATATATATGCAGAAAAGAGTGAAGGTTAAGGATCTTAGCCATTTAGGAAAAGGCTTGAGAAAGAGAAAGTTAAAAGTGGAAGAAGAGATTGAAATATTAATGGGCCTAATAGACCTAAAAGTGGTGTCAAGGGTTCTAAGAATGAAAGAGTTAAGTGAACAACAATTGCATTGGTGTGAAAAAAAGATGAGCAAAGTGAGAGTTGTGGAAGGGAAACTTTGTAGAGATTATTCAACTCCACTTTTCTTCCCCTCACGTTGATTGACAATCACTTTGTATTATTTGATGACTGGATTATGTGCATGACTGCACACAAAAAAAGAATATGATTATATGAATATATAACACTCATCAAATAACAAACATGTGGAAGCATAGACCTTTGGATCTTTAATTACAATGAAGAGGAGGGATAAAGATGAATATTTATGTTATTGGAGCATTTTGGAAGTGAAAGAGCAGCGTCCAGAACCAGAAAATATGACATGAAGATACTAGACTAGTGAACTAGCTTGTTTACCTAGGAGATTATGTCAAATTTGAGCTGAATAAAGACAAGGATGGACAAGATGAAGCTGAATAAAATTGGGGAATAATATACACTCCAAGAATAACAAGCTGATTATTTATTATTTTGTATTTCCACTTGTAATACTGAATTTATAGAAGTATACTACATGTAACAAACAATTCACAATAATTTTTAGAATGGTATATTAATAATTTCTTTTTTTTTCCTAAAATAAAAAGTTTAGATGAGTTGGATTTTGGGGGCTTACATAGTTACTTATAGCCTATTTGGATACACGTTTTAGTTAGATTTCTCGGTCCCGATAGCATGTGGTCCTGATATTTTCAAAGCTACAAATTCAAGTTTCACATCATCACGCGTTTAAAGCATTTTTGAATGTGGTTCCAAACGACCACTTAGTGTGTTTATGTGATGAGAAAAATGAATTTTAAGTGAATTGATTTTGTAAAATTGATTCCGGTTAAAATTAAGTTGAAAGTAATTTGAGTGTGAAAATCAATTCATGAGGCAAAATAAATTCTATTTTAAAGGAATCTAACATGTAAAAATCAATTCTACACCCCTAAAATCAACTTTGGCTCCTCCAAAGGGATCAAACATACACTTCCAGATCACTCATTAAAGAATCATTAAAGATGTCTTCACGCCAACAATGGGAGGTGAGTGAACTTACGTCCTTGCCGGATATTGACACAATTCCTTACCAGCTGAACCAACATCCATTATAATAAGAAGCTACAAATTCAAATCCCATATTTTATAATTTTTATATTTTATTTTGAATTGACTAAAACTAAAATTACTGCAACCGTTTATGTAAGATTCAAACATGTCCATAATATATCAATTTATATTCCTCACACCTTTAACCTATGTGTGGAAATATTTTCAACGTAGAATTATATATATTTATATGTGTGTGTGTCCGCGCGCTCGCACACATGCGAGTGTGCTCACAAACACATTTTCTGAGATGATATGTATCCAATTTACTATTTTTGAACCCAGACACAAGGACATGTTGAGCTAGACCTATATATTTCATCAGATAAAACTCAAAACAAGGAGCTCATTGTTCATTACATTTCCTAAACTGATCAAATAGTTGATATCCTCACAAAACCTATTACTGATATGTTCTTCTAATACATATGCAAATTCAGAGGGTAACACTATGTTATATTCCAATGTAAGCTATATACAAGGTAACTCTGGTATATGCCAAAAGCATAACGAACCCATTTACAAAATGGCATTGCAATTTGATCAACATAATAGAACAATGTAAAATTCCCATCTTTATTCTTATGGGAAATTAAGATGCTTTCATATGAATAGAATATAAAAAAAGAGCTGATAAAAAATAAAAAAAAAGTGGGAAAGATCAGAAATGAATAACCATTTCAGAGAGATGCATCCTCTAACAAATGTCAATATGCTACTATCTGGCTGTACAGTCAAAGTAGAAGCTATCTAGAAAAAGTAGGCTCTTTGGGATTAGGCAAATTAGCATCTTCGTTGTAGAGCATCCCAACAACTTCTTCCATACTAGTTCGATCATCCGGATGATCTTGTACGCAGAGAAGCCCGATACACATCAACCTAGTCAATTGGTTTGTAGTGATGCATCCATCAGATCAAGCAACCGGTTATCTCTCCATGATCTCCATATCTGATGAATTGAAAAAATAAAAAACTGATGAATAATGAATCATTCAGAATAGAAAAAGAAAACGGAGTTTAGTGTAATGAATAATCCAAGAGGGTTGAAAAATATTCAATCAATCTTGTGTTCCTCTTACCGTTGATGATCTATGTTAAGACTACGCCGAAGCTGAAAATATCAGATTTTATGGAGAAAACTCTATAATAATAAGAACAATGGCACCAGAAAAAACTATGAACTTAATATTTAAATTTAGACGTTGAACTTATATTGTTCCAACCACCATTCATGTGATTCCATCAATTTCATCTCCTCCAAAGAGTTTTGCCAAACGAAAGTCAGAAATTTTGGCTTCCATATTTGCATCAAGCAGTATATTGCTACTCTTCAGATCCCTGTGAATTAATTACCATGACCCTGCTATCTTGGTGAAGATAGACAAGTCCTCTAGCAATTCCCATAATGATTTCTCGCCTTTTGTTCCAATCCAATATAATAGTCAGTATCTAACATGGCTTTAAAACTTGACAAATAATAAATAGAATAGAATAGAATAGATTGAGCCACTTTTATTTTATTATCTCAAGATCAACATAGGGTAGGGGGCATCTATTCCTTCGTTGTCATTCTCTTCCAATCCCTCCTCCATGTCTACCACCTCTCTTCTATTTGTTGTTTCGGCTGTGTTTTCCCTAGCTAAATTCATATATTAGATTAATAATAAGTTTAGAAGCTTATGAAAGAGAGAAGGAAAATAATTCTCCTCGGCGCTCTAACACAAAGCCAATAATGAGAGGCACTAGGGCTTTCACGTTCAAGTGTTCAATTTCCACTTCAATATATACTGAAATTGATTTTAAATACCGAGATGGATATGAATAAGATCACTTTATCTCTTCAAATTTTTTCATGTACCTAAGTATGCCGATGCTCAACAAAGAAAATGAGAGCAACCAAATGCAATGGACTGCAATTTTTTTGTATATTTCAAAAGTTTTTTAATACATAATTATTATTATTTTATTTATGATTATACTTTTATTTTGACTTGGTCTAATCCATGCCTTTTATCTTGCAACTAAAAATAATTAAGAAATGACGTTATACTCTTACTATTTGGCAGGTGTTTGTTTACTTCACCGTTACCGACTTCAAATCACCGCAATTTCAAGAACAATAAGTTTAATTCATATCCCTCTTCTTTATTCTCTTTAATATTTAATTGATGCTCTTATTTATATGAAGATTATTATTTATAAAGATAATTTATTCCTAATTATACAACAATCTTAAGGATTTACTCCATGATTTTTTGTGTGCCTAATTAGGAGATCTGTCACCGCAATTCTGTTTTGAGAAAGGTTAAGTGATTTAACGGTGTCGCGCTCTCCTTGGCGCTTTCTAAGAGGCTATGAGTACGAGGCAAAAGGGTACAAAGGCTGCATGTGCCTAGCAATAGCAAAGTAAAGGTGTAAAAATTAATTGCTTAAACTCACTGAGTGGTACCCCTGGTTCTAGTAAGTCATCTAAACTATGATTAGTATGGTTGAAAGTTTATGTGTGTACAGTGCTGTGCCATGTATTTTATATGTCACTGTATATAATTCACGATCTACCTGCATATTTAACTTGGACACTTATAAAGCTAATGAGTTTGTAATTATGCTTAAAGTTTTACTATGTCACAATCTTTTTGAGCTATTTGATTGTCTTATATACTGCAATGGGTATTGGTTATGGTTATGGTTATTGGCTTACATACATCCTGAGAATGATAAGAAAATCAAGATGTGAAATTATGATTTTTTTCAGAAACAAGCATATGGTACAGTATAACCTTAACCTAGAAGAAGTTTTTTTTTTTTTTTTTGTCTGTGAATTTGTGAAGAAAAGAAAAACAAAAACTTTTTGTTTAGATAGTGCCACTGAATGTAGTAATCATTCGTGAGTTGGAAATTAAAGTTAGTGTTATTCCTGAAATTTGAAAACTTTTGTGAAATTAGAAGGTATAAATACTCTGCGGATTAATTAGTGAGTCATCTTTTGATAATCTTTAATTTGGTCAAATATTTAAATTTGGTTCTCATGAATATGTGGTATTTACAGTGGAAGAATTCTTTTTTAACGAGTTTTGTGTGTATGAATGAGGACTACAATTTGAAAAATTTATGATGAATATATGATTGTAATAGATGTTTACAATTTAAACTGGATATTCTATTGTGCTTATTGGACATCGGTGTTTGTTTAAAAAAAAAAAAATCTGAAAACATTATGAACCATTCATTGAGTTATTTCTATGGTACTTGAGTAAAATTTTATTATGATAACTTCAAACATTATTGTGTTGCTAAGTGCTATGTTTATTTATTGAGAAAAGCATGTGAAAACTATGAAAGGTCGATGAATATTAGATGTCCATTTTTGTGATTGCAGGCAACAAGGTTTGCCTTAATTATTTGTGATCGACGCTTTTTATTTATGATTGACTTAAATGATAGATTTATCTTTTTGTTTAGAAGGATGTGGTTAAGTTTTTGTCCTATAAATTTATGTGTCTATATGTATAAACTTTAAATTTGATGTCCACAATTGAGATTTTACAATCAAGGTATTTGAATTGATGAATCAGTTTATCTTCTTTATAAGATATATTGCTGTCACTTGAAAGTCATTCAAGTAGACTTGAATAGAAATCTACCTATTTTACGTAATGTGGGGGTATTGTCGCTTGAAAGTTTCTCAAGTAGACGTATATAATAAAATTAATTATAAATTTATTTTCCCCCTTTGTGAAGATGTTGTCGCTTAGTATTTATCTAAGTAGACCTAATAAAGTATATTATGAAAATTAGTTTGATAATATATGAGATATTATTTACAGAATGGATAAACTTTTGTATTAAAATAATACAAAGATGTCAAATAGATATGAATCCAATGAGAATACATCTATAAGTAGATTTATTTTATTGATGAACATGTTGTCTCTTAATAGACAACGACTTGTATTTATTTATTGTGTAATCCGAGTTTATTTTTGTAAACTTGATGAAATATGAGGTTAATTGACTTAGAGACGTCTTAGTCAATTTTTGTGAATTAAGCGGATCCGTATATAAAACCCCTTGGGAAGAAATTTAGGAAAATAAGACTGCCACTTGAAAACGACAAGTAATGGGAACCCAACCTTTGTGATTGGAGATCCCATGAAGAAGGTTCAATGGATAAAAACAAGTTACTTGTTAGTTCTGTTAGCACTAAAATAATATTTCTCTTTCCTATAGTGTATGACAATGGATGAGATGTGCTAAATAATATAAATTTGAGGGATAAGCTTTAAAGGCTTTTAATGATTACCATAAATCCTTATGGGTGGTGTTTGATTGTAGCATACACTAGATGAAATCACTTATATAAGTGTCAAGTGGGGCCGCTTGCATGAGATCGTGGCTGGTCTCTAGAGCACTCATGAATATCAGGCACGCGCATGGCCTATTAGCGCACAACCGCGTAACAGCAAGAATTGTGGGGGTGTAATGTGATTGTGAGACCTCTTGCATACAACAAGTGTCTTGGGGTTCCACAGCTTGATAAACCAATTCATTGTGTGTTAAGTCTCATTAGTCTAGGACGGGTTCTATAGCTTGCTACACCATTCCGATGCATTACATCTATGATGTTTACCCATGAAAACTTTTCTTAACCTTTTAATTATAACTTTTGAAAAATCTGGGAGATTGTTGTAATTTTTGTATATTTCAAAAGTTTTATAATACATAATTAATAGAAAATTATTATTATTTTATTTATGATTATACTTTTATTTTGACTTGATCTAATCCATGCCTTTTATCTTGTAACTGAAAATAATTAAGAAATGACGTTATACTTTTGAGTATAAATTGCAATTATATTTGAGAAGTTAATGCCTACTTTTTCTCACAATTAAAACTACCAATTTCACCTATAAACATACTATGTACGTTTTAGTTTATGTGTATATGCAGTACCATTTTCTCTTATATAGAAACAAACTCTCTGTCCTTTGTTTTTGAACGGCAGACTAAGCATACTTGTTACAAAGAACCAAATAACTCACCTTTACACAAAGGATTATTTTCCTCTTCTTTAGAAAATCAAGTTTAGGTTTCTTGGGTGCATCTCCTGTGTTTATTTGATTCGAGTTGTTCTGTCACCTCTGATATGATTCATATCAGAGAAGAACATGTTGTATCATGGGAGGATATGCGCTTATGAGGCGGATAAATCCTTAAGGACAGTGACTTCGTCACGCCTCATGTTATATAAAGGCTTACTATTTGGCAGGTGTTTGTTTACTTCACCGTTACCGACTTCAAATCACCGCAGTTTCAAGAACAGATAAGTTTAATTGATATCCCTCTTCTTTATTCTCTTTAATATTTAATTGATGCTTTTATTTATATGAAGATTATTATTTATAAAGATAATTTATTCCTAATTATACAACAATTTTCACATAAATGGTTTGCATTGTAACATTCCATCAGATCTCGTGCCTAAGTATGGACTTGACAATGCCTCGCACGTTTTATTGGTGTGAGGAAATATTTCAGTGTAAAATATATGTGTGTGCACATGCGCGCTCATGCACGCGAGCGCACATGCGCCCACGCGTCCATGTACATTTTTTGAGATAATATGTATTCAATTTTTATGAGTAAAACCGATTTTTTTAGATTAGTGGAAGTGGAATAATGTTATTGAAGCACACCGTTTAGTCTTTTTCCCCACAACGAAACCAAGAAAAACTTATTAAGTGAGTTACTTATTTGTCAAGGTTGCTTTGTACTTAAATGCAAACGTAGATGATTCAACAATCGATGATCTTTAACTTAAATCAACAATAGTCTTTGTCTTTTAGGGAGGGCCTGAATTATTAAGATATGAAGAAGCATGTACAAGATCATTAAGAAATAAACTACTACCACTTTTGTTTAACTTCTATCCATTTAGTTAATTGCAATAAAGGGCTTTAATTAAGTGTTTAATTCGTAAGATCAACTTTGAAAAAGGAATGAGGAAAAGAGGAAAAATGTAGAAAAGTAAGAATTAATGAATTTTGACAAAACAAACCTTTGTTTTATTCAGAGATGATGCCAGAAATCAAATGGAAAGCATAACAATCATAGGAAAGGATTGAAAGAAGAAAAAAAGTAACCGTGCTATTGTGAGTGGAGGTTTGAAAGTTATTTTTTTAAGAAAAAAAGAAAAAGACTCTCTTAATAGGTAACCATGTGGATACGATCAAACTTTTGAAGTATTTGATAATTTGAAAGTTATTTACATATGATGCACTTAGAAAGCTGAAAACGACACCCCACTTGTTTACTTTGAAAAAAGTAAATTCTAGCCATTAGACTACCTGATAAAAAAAAAAACTGAAAACGACTTTTTACATTCTTCCAAAGATATATATTATTTTTTTATATAACTCCCAAAGATAATTTTACATGCCTAAGTCATCTACTAAGCAATTATGGAATAAGTCTTCAGCTGTAATTTTGCACGTAGAAATATTCGGTTTACATTATAGGTAAGTTAGAAAAGAATAAGACTAATCGGACGAGGGTTATAAGTTAAAACTAAAAGTAGATTAGATTTTAACATCACAACTTCTAATTAAGTTTGAAGAGATATTTTATCATCTCATTAAAGTGTCTTTGGTAGTCTTATTTTCTTTTTGCAAAGTTATCTTTTACTTTTTTTTTGGTAAAACACGGGTTATCTAATTATTTTGATTAGCGATAAGTTCCAATTCTAAATTAATACAAGAAGCCGTTGTAATTCCATAGCTTGATAGCTTCCATTCTTTGCTAACATAGCTTTATTGTTTTCTTTTATTTCTTTGGAGAAAAAAACCATGTAATTTCACGACAACCAGATTTTGCAGTTTGGAGAAGAATCTCTTTAAGAAAGAAGTTCTATATGGCACGACTCATACACCGACGAAGTCTAAGGCTTGACATAAAATACACGGAAGAGGGAGAATAAATGTGGTGCTATACATGCTTCACCCAAGGGCTATAAGTAGTTGTGCTTGTTGGTCTTCGTACCAACAAGCATTTTCTTTAAAAATATGCATATTAGTTTTATCATTCATTTAAATGACCAACTATCTCTATCTTTGTGACTATCTCTAACTTTAAATTTTAAACAATTAGATTAGATTTGGAAAAGGATTAACTTTACCAATAAAACAAAAGAGAGATGGGCATAATAGTAAAAAAATTCCACAAACACATTAATAATATTTATTATAAAATATTCACATTTTATTCCTCATTATTTTCAATACATAGTTCAAGATGCAATAGGTTGCACAACTAATTGTCTACATACGGGACAAGATAAATTATTTGTTGACAAATATGCGGATATACAATCCGTGTGGTATGCGTGCCCACATCTTAGCTTATATATTATTTCATTATTTATAAAATCCTCTAAACATATTGCACAATCTATTTGATGAAATGATAGATTGGTTAATATGTTAAATGAAACCTCACTCACAACCTCACTCAAATTGATCACTCTATTATGTGTTGCTGGTGGAGGTTGTGGAAGATTTCGTGGAGGAGCTTGTGGAACACTTTCAGGATAGTAAAAAACCTAGTATTAAACCTATTATTAATTTTAGGTCTATGTCATCACCGTTTGCTTGTTTAACTGTTGTTCGCATATTATTTAAGATGATGCCACCTCAATTAAACCCTTATTTGGTCGCACCAACGACAGCAAAGTGATGTTGTCAAATAATGTTGGGAAGATGAATATGGTTGCTAGCTAACTCGAACTAACCATCATTTGGATTCTCAAAAGCATGGCTTGCTTTAATTTTCTGTCCCAATGGTGCACGACATACATAGAAGGAAAAAAAGTGGTGAGAAAGAGAGAAGTTTTGTGAGGGAAAGACGATTCTATAAAGAATGCTTCCCTGGCTATATAGATTGGTCAATATGTTGAATGAAACCTCACTCACAACCTCACTTAATTCGATCACTCTGTTATGAGTCATTGGTGGAGGTTGCGGGGGATCTCGTGGAGCGGTTTCAGGATGTTCCCACATTTTAATGATTAGGTATATTACTAACCAGAGTAGTAAAAAAACCTAGTATTAAACCTATTATTAGTTTTACATCTATGTCATCATCGTTTCCTTGTTCAACTGTTGTTCGCATATTATAAAAACTTTTAAAACTTTTAATATTTTAACTCAATAACCGGTTCTCACAGATATTTTTCACTCACTTCCCGCCGCTGGATTCCTTGAAACGTTAAGATGATGTCACCTCGCCAATTTATTTTATTATTTCTTTAATCAAAGAAAATTAAAACAGAGCTTAATCTTTATCAACCTACGTTGTTCTTGCAAGTCCAATACATATCAACCTACTCAATTGTTCTTTCAAAAAAAAAAATCAACCTGCTCAATTGGTTTGCATTGTAACATTCCTTGTTGAGATACATCCATCAGATCAAGTGGTTGATTATCTTTCCGTAATCTCCATGTCCGATGATAAAATAAGTGATTGATTAATAATTCATAACCGATAATGAAAACAAAATTGAGTGCAATGGATAAAACTTTGGCCTTTTGTAAAAAAAAATTATAAGAACAAGAAGAACATTAAAAACCTCTCAACTTCTTTTATGACAATGCAAAAAAAACTCTCTACTTGATATTAAAACATTGAACTTACTTAATATTAAAACATTGAACTTACATTGTTCGAACCACTCCATCTAGTCTATAATAAGATCAATTTATGTTGTGAGGAAATATTTTAAGTGTAGAATAACATATATGTATGCGTGTGTGCGCTCGCCCGCTCATGCTTCTATGCGTCCGTACATATTTTTTGAGATGATATGTATTCAATTTTAGTAAAACCAATTTTTGAAAACTTATTGTGTAGCACAGATTTTAAAATTCCAGAAAATGAGTAACACCGATTTTTAAAATCCAGTTGAATTTAAAAGATTTTTTTTTCTCTTAACAAGAATTAAATCTTTTTGTATACTTTGATTATTTTTTTAATTATGTATTTATATTAAAAAAAACCAGGCTTGTGTTCATTTCTCAACAAAATTCATATATAAATTGCAATTCACATTATATATTTACTAGCTTTCGTGCATGTCTGTCCGTTTTTTTTTTTGCGCTAACGCGTCTAAACTTTTAAGAAATTATTTTAAATTTTGATTTTAATTAATACTAGCGTACACTCAATCAACTGAGCTACTGAGTCTTGCTGAAATTTTTTCATTGAATAAATATAAATATTAATATTGGTCCTTCAAAAAAAAAATTGGTACAAAAAAAAGTTATTATTAATATTGTGTTATATTTTTTTTGTTATTTCATGTTTTTTAATTTGCAAATTAATTAGCATTAATTAAATTAAACCTCCGATACATTTCAACAAAATGGTTTTAGTAGGAATCGAACTAATGGTGTTCAAGACCATTTTTAAAAGTTTTACCGTTACACAATCAAGACCATTTTTTTAATACTCTGAAAAGTGCCGTAAAGAAAAAAAAACTGAAAAGTGATTTTACTACAAAAAAAAATAGTTTCTATAGAAGAAATGTATTAAAATAATTTTACTTTGGATCTGAAATGTATTGCATTTGATGATAATAAAGCACGTATGGTTAATTTTTTATTTTCATATATTTTAGATAGAGGTCTTATAAAACAAAATTAAATCTTTTTCTGACTTTAAATACGATGGTGGAAGGTGTGATTGTGAAGAACTTAAATTATGTATCTATTATGAATGTGCTGAGTAGAAAAAGGCTCGTTGTTAGTATCTAGAGTTCTTTAATTGTACTTGTTTATTACAGTTAATCGGATGCATCAATTAAGTTATATATGAACTTAATGCAAGTCATAGACCATAAACGTGGGCAGAAAATACAATTACATTTGAATTCTTGTTTTTTTTTGTCAGATAGCTTAGTGGCTAGAATTCACCTTATAAGGTGAATAAGTGGGGTGTCTGGGTTCGAACTCTGACCCCTGCATGTAATAATGCATTGTCCTATTAACTGAGATATGCTCATGGGACATTACATTTGAATTCTACAAGAACAAAGATCTTTAACAAGGAATGATACACAACATCCAATAGGCAGAGCAGTCATAATGCGTAAACCCAGAAATTAAAAATACGCGTAATTTGCTAAGCAATCTGCTTCCTTGGATCATTCTGCAAGAAAGATGCTTCGAAATATTTCCTTCAAAGACTAAAGCATATGTTTAGGTTTTCTACGAACCTCGGGGTCACCGTAGACAAACATTGAGGATCAATATTTAGTAGTTGGACAACAAAACAATACACTAAATGAATAACCACCCTAGCATGACATTCAATCCATAGTGTTCAAATAACCCTTTCTATGTTTTCCTAAGCGCAGTCCCAATCCCCCGAATTTCTCCCATCAAATTGTTTGAGGAGCCTATGTTTTGGATCAAATGCCAAATTTCATTCTCTGTAGTGTGCACATTTGTTCAAAAGCTTATAAATGCCTAGCTCTGAAGTATGGGTACCTGTAAAAAGGTGAGTGAAGATATATGTGCATGAGTTTTTTTTGTTGTAACCAACTATAATATTCGACTTTTTAAATTAACGTGATGTTTTTGTTGCAAATTGAAGAATTTAGCTCTATCATATAGTTTAAACCTTAATTTTGTTTAAATTGTCGTATCTGCGTACCGCACCGGACATCGTACCTATGCAACATAGATGCCTAAGTTCTTATCTATGTTAACTTGCACATGTTAATACTTAAGTAAACATATCAATACATTACATCTACGTATATATCTAAAGACTTTAGCAATGTTGTCAAAATAGGACGATTTTGAAACAGGTTTTCACTACAATTGGGTCAACTAGTTCACAAGCTGTCCAATTTTTTTTATTTTGGATTAACAACCTATCCGATTTGTAAAACATTGATTTAGGCGGAATGTGTGGCTCACCAATTAAAAAATAGTCTATTTAAACTCTTTTTGTGTGAGACTTTAACATTCGACTCGTCGCGGTCATCGTTCCTATTCTCAACATTGGAAAGCAATATTTGTTTAGATATCAATAGCCTCGTACTCATAAGTTGGTCGGAAGTGAATATGCCTCATCCCAAACACTATCCTTTTAGGGGCATAGTGCCTGGGACATTCCCTTTTAAGAACATTATTACCTCAGGGGAAATGTTCAAATCATTAGTTCAGTATCTTTGAAGAGGTATAATATAATGAAATTTCACTATCATGCCAAATTATTGGTATGAGGTTGTTCGTTGTTGGTATCAAAACAAAAATTGCTTTCCAAAATTGAAAGTAATGTGGGGTGAATAATTTGGCCACACGGTTATGCCTCTACTGAGATAGATTATGAAAATGACCGCGATGTTAGGAAACATGATATCCATTGAAGGAATGAGAAAAAACTCAAGATTATTTCTATTGATGATAAAAGTGAATATTACAAATGATAAGAGATACCTTCTAATTAGGTGGTTACATCTATATATACTACTTTAAGACTAATGTTAACTGGTATCTGACATATATCTCTAATACGCGACAAGTCGAATGCTAAAGTTTTACACGGGAAGAAAGTTTACAAAGACTATTTTGTAATTGGTGAACTGCGCATTCTGCATAAAGCAATGTTTTAAAAATCAGACAAGGTTGTAAGCTAGTTGAACCAACTGCAATGAAAACTGGTTGAAAATAGTCCGTTTTGGTCCGATTTTAAAAACATTGTATGTATCAAATAAGAAGTATTTTTATTGTGAGAAATAAGAAGAAGAAGCAACAACCTTTGGATTAAAATGAAAGTTCAGATTGTATGCACGTTCAGATCTGTTTTCAACTTCCTTCCTTTTTTTTTGGGCAATTCATCTTCCTTATATTGTTTTCACTGAATTCCTATTTTGATACCCATTTGTTTTTTTTTTTAAAATCCGTTCCCCATTTGTTATGTTACTTTTTTTTTAATAAATCCATTCATCTTTTTCTTTTTTTAACGTACTACTTTTTGGATTGTTCTTGCTGAGAATATTAATGGAGGAACTCATGCCCAGAAACAAACCCATTTACTCTTTTCTTTATTTTTCTACGCACCTATAAGAATTAAGCTAAAAGAATTATCTTAGAAAATTGAAGGCTGAAGAAAAGGGGTCTTAAATTATAAATGGGTTTAACTTGATTATAAATGGGTCTTTAATTGAGAAAACTAAACATGGGTTTAAATAAATTAACGTTGATGGATCCTAAAAACTGGAACGTGAATGGTGACTATGGTTCTCATCATCCCAATCATTGTCTTCCGTATCATCAAAACCACCACCATTACCATCATATTCTTCACCTTCATGTTGTTGCATGGATGTTGAATGTTGTTTTGTCTTCGTCAAAAGGTTCCTATATCGTAGAGTAATGGGCTGCTTATAGTCCTTTCCACGATAGTAGATAAGAGAAAATCCTTTAGGAAGTCTATCTATTGCTACTAGTATTCCACCACTCTTGTATTCCAGTAAACTAGCCGTTTCTTCAACAAAAGCAAGGGTCTTTTGCTTTGTTATTAATTTAACAAGTTCTCGCTGCCTCCAGTGCAAATGCATATTCTCAATGACACTGTCAAAAACACCAAGTGTACCTACAGATTATCATAAGCAGCAGTCAGTATTTCATCATTGCAATATAGCAACTCTAAATCTAATACAGCTGAAGATTACTTACCAAGTTGCAAG
>Ga0315913_1001860_pt1 | contig 24106 bp, 18 predicted proteins | sample MpolsnodulesMG_FD_207736 | JGI IMG/M metagenome (GOLD analysis project Ga0315913, IMG submission 207736) | Medicago polymorpha root nodule microbial communities from Los Angeles, California, United States - small nodules | ecosystem: Host-associated > Plants > Roots > Nodule | place: USA...
ACACACACACACACAGATATATTTACCTTTTTACTGTTGCTAATATTCTGAATCTTCATTATATGTTCCTTTTCTTCTGAATATCATGCGTGTCTTAATTATTCCTGTCAAAAAAATCTATTGTTATCATGAAAATCTTAGAGATACTTTGAAACCGATGAATGAATTTTTTGAATATATACTCACTCTGATTATTATTATTATTATTATTATTATAAAAAAAACAACTTTTTTATATTTATTTTTGTCAAAAAAAAAAACTTTTTATATTCATTTAAAAATTAATGTATCTGATTTACATATAGATTAAATACGGCAGTTTTCAATGAAACTAAAGTCTTTTCTTTTATTATTTATAATGGTGACCGGATGAAGAATATGAATTTGAATTATTATTTTATATTTTGGCTCTAAAAAAATATATATATTTGGAAGTTAATTTCTCTTTTTACTTATTAGTTTGTTATTATGTGATAAAATATAATCTTTTATTTGATCTTGTTTATGATGCGATATTTGCAGTAGGCTTGAGTGGACTACATCAATCTCATTCTCGTTAAGAGTACAAGAATAAAATTTGTAGTGTGATTTTGAGATGGAGAAATCTGAGGGTGCCACAAATCTTAAGTTTAGCGACCATATACCTGAAGATCTGGTCTTCTCTATCTTCTCAAAATTGCCTCTAAAATCTTTAAAACGATTTGGATGTGTACTTCATGGACTCTCTTGTCTGAAAATCTTCATTTCATGATCATGTATCGCAACTACTTCCTTTTTAATAATCATTCTTATTACGATGATACTTCTATCCTCCTAAACCAGATAAATTTGCCAGGTGAAGGATTTCACTCTACATTGTATTTACTTTCAGGAGAGAGGTTTGAGAATATGATAAAAGTAGATTGGCCACCTCCATTTTATGAGGATGATAGTTTTATTGATATTTTGAGTAGAACTAGTGTCAATGGGACTCTTTACCTTGCAAAAGACTTTGACCAGTACGCAAAATGTGTACTTTGAAACCCTACTACAAATGAATTCAAGGTCATTCCATCCAACCCTTTCCTCTCTCAATCACATTACATGGACCCTGTAGTAAATTTTAATGGTTTTGGTTATGATCATGTTAGAGATGACTATAAGGTTATTCGGTGGTTATATTTCTATGACAATGCCGGCATAGATGAGCCAAGGAGGGAATATTTAGATGTCGAACCAATGTGGGAGATATATAGTCTAAGAAGTACTTCTTGGAGGAAACTTGATATTAAAATGCCTTGTAGTGGTTCAAATGAGAAATTATACGTAAATGGAGTGTGTCATTGGTGGAGTCTAAATAATGACAATAATTATAGTAATGTGAAGCCACGTTTGGTGTCATTTGACCTATGCAATGAGGTGTTCCTTACAACTCCTTTGCCCTCAGACATGGTTGACCGTTATGATATTTGTCATTTAACATTTTTAAATGGGTCAATTGCTTTCATAATGTATGATGAAACAACTACTTTTAACATAAGAATCTTGGGTGAGCTTGGTGTGAAGGAATCATGAGATAAAATCTTCACTGTTGAACTCTTACCTTGCACTGGACGTCCTATCGAAGCACGGAAGAAAGGTGATATGTTCTTCAGAAAAGATGATGAACTAGTCTAGTTTGATTTGAGTACACAAAAGATTAAAGAGCTTGGTGTTGAAGGATACGAGTTCTGGTGCCAAATAGCAATTTATAAGGACAGTCTTCTCCCGATTGGAGGTTTATTAAGTATATGACTAGCTTTACTCTTTCTATTCACAAACACATCTACCTTCCATTTTAATTGTAATAATGTAATTTTGTCTTTAATGACCTTTAGGTTTTGGTAGATATATCTTTGTTTGTGTTATAATAACTTTTAAACAAACAAACTATGGGAATCTGATGCAATTTTTTTCCTTCTATAACCAAACCATTTATTGGAATGAAAACACATATATCTTCCACATTCCCTCATGTTTTGCTTTCAGTCTTGTTTTTGAAATACATTCTTGTAGTTTATGATTTCTTCATGCGACTTCCCTAATCCTAGTGAGCCTCCAGAGCCGAACTCACATAAATTTTATTCTAAAAAAAAAATAGACCCTGAATTTATCACAAACAAAATATCAATACTGAAAAGAATAGATACATTGCAAATTGGTAATGATACAAAGTTTCATGATGCCACCATGAACATTTCCTCTTTTCCTTTTTATTATCCATGGCATACACATATAAACAAGAGGTGAAGGCTTTTGGATGAACCTTATTTTACAGGACTATTTACATCTCAGCAACCTTAACCCCAAAATTCTCTGAGCATTCTTATACATCAAGTCAAAAAGAAAAAGTTAAAAACTTAATAATGTTAAAAGAACTTGCCACTCTTGCCGAGAATAAAGGTGCCTTCTGAGTTGCTAATAGTCAACATTTTCTTATTGAGTTTCTAGTTTGTTACAATTGGTGAATATGGTTTTATTTTGTTTTCCTATTAATGATCTTGAGGCATCAATAACACTGATTGAAGCAGACGAAATACCCTTTGAACCTGTCTTCCACGTTGGCTTTCGGGGTTTCTCCAGAGTCGTCTCGTCGAAACATTAATGCACTTGTACCAGGAGATTCTGGTGGCAATACAATATTCTCAGATGAAGCCATCCGCATTGGAACAACCGGTTCTAATGGCGAAATGGTAGAGAGATACCGAAGGAGCATCTGTATGATTTGACTAAAATTCGGCCTGTCATTTGGATCCTCTTTCCAGCATGATGTTACAATCATAGCTAAATCGCCAGGAAGATCTTCAGCACTAGGCCTTGTATTCTGAAATGATTAAAATATGTGATTATAGCCGCGTAAAGATCAGAGATAATCCAGAATAGAAACCATATCAGTATAATAGCCTAATTACATCACTTAAGTGTAGTTGTTTATGCACATCAATAGTTTTACATGAAATTATCAAGACTTCCAAAATGTAACTTCACAACAATTCTACAACTCGAAAGGAAACTGTTCCAACCTCAAGTCCATACCACGTTTCCAATGTATGGTCCGCTTTGGACCTTGTGGGAGTCCTCAAGGTTTTGTCCTTACTTAAATGGTGTATAGGTGGGTTGGAGAAAATGCACATTTATAAACTACCCCTAGCCTTGATTCTCGAGAAATGTGGGACTTTTTGGTGTATCAGAACAGAATCCCCCAGTCAAGTGGATAAGCCACGCACGAGTGCTTACATACCATTTAGTCCATTTAGCCCCTTAGCTTCGATTATGTGGCTTTTGTTCTGGTACACCAAAAAGTCTCACTTGCTCGAGACTCGAAACTAAGGGTAATTTATGAATACCCACTCCTCTCAACCCACCGAACCAACTTTTAACTAAGGAGAAAACCACGGGGGATTACACAAGGCCCAAAAAGGGCAATACATTGGAAAAGTAGTACAGCGGACTTGAGGTCGGAACACGGACTTTCTACTACAGGCCATAAATTGTGAAAGTATATGATCAACATAATAAGTAGAAATTATTATCAAGCAAGCATAAGAATGTCATTTACCTTAAAAGCAGCTGCATATGCTGCTTGTAGATTAGACATGCCTTCAAAGGGCAACTTGTTATGGATGAGCTCCCACAACACAATCGCAAAGCTGTAGGCATCTACTTTATGGTTGTAATGCTTCTTCTCACCTTGTCTTAGAGTAACAGTGCTGTAAAGCTGCCACCAAACAGAAAGTAACGATAGTTACCGAACATGGAAACCAAACCGAAAAATTCATAAACTTTCAAAGTTTCAGAAATTAAGACGTACTTCTGGAGCCATCCAACGATATGTTCCTGTTTCAGCAGTCATCATCTCTGTTAAGGACTCCTCTCTGGCTAGACCGAAATCAGCAAGTTTAACTGTCCTATGATCTCCGGTCAAGATTAAGTTATCTGGGAAGGAAAAAGGAAACAAGTTATCAGGGTTCAGGTTGCTCTACTATTTGATACAGAGAAGTGATACTTCAATACAGTACCATAAATTGTATGATAATTAGTAACTTTGAATCTCAGATAAGTACTTATAAGACTGTTTGGGAGAGCTTATGGAAACAGCTCATAGCTTATACGATCTTATATAAAAACAGTTTGACTTTGTTTTATTTTTTGTTAGAGAAATAGCTTATACATAAGCACTTTATGATAAACACTTAGTTAAAATGTTTGCCCAAATATGGCCTACACGGCCTTACAAGGATGGCAATGACAGTTTGATCATATTGGGCTGTATATAGGGAGAACGACAGACAATTTACGTTATATAAAACTTCTTTAACTATAGATTATTTTGCATAGTGTGTCCTGGTTAAGTTTATTAAAAATAAGTGGTCATAGTATAGCGGCGAACAAAGCAAAGGCACCGTTTTCTAGTTTGAAAGGTAATTCATGCAAGGATGATAAGTTCTACAAAACTATATAGCTAAACTGCAATCTTTTCCATTGAAGTCCCATTCGCCATACTTAATGAAACTAATGAGAATAACATCTTTGCAAACATACCAGGTTTAAGGTCACGATGGATGATCCCGTGTGAGTGTAAGCATTCCATTGCTCGAGCGATATCAAGAGCAAATCCAACAGCCACACGCATATCCAAGCACTTTGGTCGCATACTCAACAAATATTTACGCAATGTTCCACCTAATAGAAGCTCAGTTACTATAACCATCACAGGCTCTTTACAGGCCCCGATAAACTGGCATCAAACAAAAAACAAATGCAACATTATGAGACAATTTTTTTTCCCCGGTTAATCACTTCCAACATGATTAGAATAACCATTAATATTATTCTCTTATCAACTCTAATTAAAGTAAATATAATTACTATTTTGGATTGGTGAAAAGATACCTTGACCAAATTTTTGTGTTGAACTTTTGACAACATGGCAACCTCTCTGCCAAACCGAGCCTCTCTCCTTGAAATCTCTTCTGGAGTTTCTCCCTTGTTGATAATTTTTACAGCAATAGTTTGATTTTTATATCTGCAATCAGAAAATCCGACAAATAACTCAATAAATCAGCAAACACTCCTAACCGACTGATACATGATATGCATTTCTCCAAACAGGTTAAGACATTGTTTGGATAAGCAACTGAATTAAGCAATTATCATATAAGTTTTTATGTATTATCTATTTCTATAACAAACGATCAAATAAAGTCAACTTGTTTTCATATAAGCTATAAGCTGTGTTCATAAGTTGTTTCCATTAGCTCTCCCAAACAGTTTCACAAATACTTATGTCACTACATAAGCTCAAATAAGTCAATCCAAACAGACTCTAAGTACAAACTATGAATGTGAAATTGGATATATATCTAGATGAAAGGAGAACCATATTAATATAGACTTGAAAATCAAAACAAACTTATTTTTGATTAATTCATATGATAGAATGACTCAAAAACCAAAGTTGATTAAAAAGAGAAAATGACAAGTTTGACTTACTTTCCTTCATAGACTTTAGCATGAGCACCTTCACCAATTTTAGGACCAACAAATAATTGTTTGGGATCTATAAGCCATTTAGCATCTAAATTAAACTCTCCAACAGAATGAACTTCATTACCAGATCCCATTTTCAATTTCTCTCTCAACCAAACACACACCTATATATCATCAAATCAACACTTCCACTCAACACTCACCAAAAACCAACCATACCCTTCTAAAAAAAAAAGCTTTTTTTTACTCAAAGTAGAAAAAAAACTAAACTTTTTGCAACATTTACCATTTACCAACACTTTCACACAACACTGATCAAAAACCAAACATACCCTTATAAAAAAAAACAACCTTAACTGAACTGAAACATAGTTACATGACAGCAACAAAGTACAACAAAGTGGTACTATACTATAATTAACCTAAGAAAACAAAAACAAAAAAACTAAACTTTATGCAACTTTCCCAAAACAAACACACACAAACTTATCCCAAAAATCACGGTTATGGATCATTAAAAAAATAGAATTAAATAAAAATAAAAATTTGCCTTTTTTTAGGGGGCAAAGAATAAACTTCACATGTTAAGAGGTGCTTAACAACAAACCCAAAACTTAGAATAATAATAATAATAAGTATTAAATTAAATAAAAACAAAAAATATTAATTAAGCAAAGATCCAAAATAATAGGCTATGTCAGAAGAAATGTGGAAGAAGAGATAGATAAGGGTAAGGTTGAAAAATGAAAGAGTGATGAGAAAATGGACGGCCAAGATTGAAAGATGAAGAAAAGAAGGTGGTGGAAGATTGATTGAATTGAAAGAAAAATAAAAAATAAAAATGATATCTTATGATATTGATTTTAATATATAGTTTAATTTAATAATCTGTGTAACGCGTATTGATTGATTATTGTATTGTTTCTGTGATGTTTGCTGCCATTGGCAAAGTAAAAGGGTGGAAGGAATTTAGTCTCTGTCACAAGTATAGTGTTTTACTTTAGTTCACATTCACACACAAATAATAATGTGAGTTTTGGTGTGAGTTTTGGTTTAAGTTTTTCACTGGGTTACTACATAGTTGTACATTCAGAGCGCAAGATATAATACTGACACTAATACGTTGATATATAATTTTTTTAAAAATTACATAATTAAATGTGTCATATCGAAAATGGAATTCGCTGCAGTTGAAAAAAAATATCGAATTCATGTATTTAGGACATCCATAGTTGCTCGATTTTGATCAAATAAACTAAAATAATATATTTTTTATTTTATAATTAGAAATACCGATCTATATTTATTATATGGGGTCATACACTAACATATGTCGGACACTAAACGGACTTTAATTAAAATTTCTGTTATAATTAGCCAATACAATTGATTTTGGATTTCTTTGGTATAGTAAAATTTCAATTGAGTTGAAGAATGAATTAATTAAGTTAAATCAGAATCTGAGGATAATGCGAATATAGATCTAGATGACTTGTTGATGTATGAAATTAGATTAATGAGTGAACATGGTTGAGTTATGGTAGTGAGTAGTGACAGTAATATTCGTAAGTTGCTTTTAAAATTGGATGATGATAAGAATATGCTTTCTTATCTTATCTTAACTTTTTTATTTTGTATAAGTGAAAGTTTACATCAATTAGCAAAGAGTTTTATTATAAGACCAATAATGTGGTACATGTATGCGTTTGAGACATGTTTTATATCATGTAAAAGTTGGTTTCACTAGTTAAATCAATAAATCATAATATCATCAAGTAATAGGGCTTAAGTAGGTTAACGAGTTCACTAAATATGAATTGTTCTTATAAACTTGAGTTTGATTGTAAAATAATTCTTTGTTATTTTACTTATCTTTCGACTGAATTTTTAAATTATTAGGACTCGCTTCTCAAACTTCAATGAGTATTTTTTTCTTACATCTCGAGATTACATCAAGTATTCTTTACTCAACCTCTTTTATATTGAGTGAGTATTTTTTACCCCCCTGTCCAGACTCACCATTAGACATCTAGTCTTCTCAACAACTTTGAAAAACTGCATTGTTGAGGAACTGAATGCTTACCTGTCTCATCAGACTGCCATTAAAGCACAAATGTTGCTGTCGCTACCAAGCCAATTTATAAAGGTATGAGTTTGTGTCTAACTTGAAACAAAATAATTTCTAAAATTCCAACTCTCATAGAGAGGATATTTCATTTTCAAATCATATATCAATCAAAGTATACGAGAACACATTAATATAGTTGATTATATGAAAGTCTATTTCGTTGATTACCAATATGTTCTAATTATTTGTTCTTTGTTCATACTTCACTTTGTTATCATACTGTAAGTGAATGGTTTATTGATTCAAAGCTACATGTATTTTAACCTAATTGTGATTTGTCAATTTACTACTTACAAGACTATGGCTCACTAGAGGATATCATCAATATGGCATGAACCATAACATTGTTGCTTTGATTAGACATACTCATGAGTTATAACTAACTCTATCATTAGTAAACATAGTTAATTGTTCGTTGGTTAATAATATGTTTTTCTTGCTTCATGTGATAATTATTGCCAAGTCACAACTGTTTTTTTATGTTGCTATGATAGATAATTATCATCACTTTCAACATATTATTTCTATTTTTGTTCTCTTAACCAATGTCATAAGAATATTTTTTACCATTTTCCTTTTTTTATTTGTATGAATCTGATCTACACACTTAAAAAATCAACTATTGGATAATCAATCTCTTACTTTATTATCATCAAAACATCAATAACAAGTATTATTTATGAAGAAAGTGGTTCTTATTGTCAAAAACATGTGAAAATTGTTGTTGACACATTTGATAGGGCTGAAAAACACATGTAAAATACTCAAATGCCCCTCGGCAGTTAACTGCCGAATTTTACTGAAACCGGCTGCAGTTAACTACCGAGGAAAACCTCGGCAGTTAACTGCCGATGTTTTGTTATAAGAACAAAACAGGCATATGAGTTTTCAAAACTCCATTGTTACGTTTTTGGTTCTCCAAGGTGCGATTTTCAGTCATTTCAAGTCATTCTAAGCCAATTTCAATCACAAAAACAAGTACGTGTTTTGAATCTTATTGCATTGCTGTTTTGTTGTTGAATTGTTTTTTTTTGTTGTTAAATTTCGATTATATAGATTTTATTGATTTTATGATTTTATGATTTTATGTTTAGATTTACGTTTTTGGTTTTATTGTTTAGGTTTAGGTTTAGGTTGTTATAATTGTTATAGAAGTTTTATTGAATTGTTAGGTTTAGGTTTTGATGAATTGTTGTAGAATTATTAGAATTGTTTAGGTTTAGGTGTAGGTTTTGATGATAGTTTAAGTTTAGGTTTAGGTTTTGAATTTTTGATTTTATGATTTTATCGCATTGTTGTTTAGTTTAGGTTTTGATCGTCATTTTTTTTATGTAGACATGTATCAGAATCAGAGCTAGGGTAACATTCAGGGTGATGAGAAGAAGAAAGAAAAACCGCCTTTGACATGGCACGGAATCACATGTGATGGCTCCGTCAAAAAGAAGGATTCGAAGGTACCAGTGTACAATCAGTCGAGGTTGAGGAGGAGCGGGAGGACATGCTACTTTGGTCCTCAACCAAAAGCAAGTGCCGCATGGACTGTAACGGGCAACCCGATTGACTTGTGTGACAATGAAGATGAATTAATGTAATGGCTTGTAATGCCTAATTGTTTTGGATCTTTTTTATGTTTTTTTAATATGTCGCGCACATTTTGGATAAAAATCGTGTTTTGAATAATTTCAATTAAAATCCCGTTTTGAATAATTGCGTATTCGAATAAAAACTAGTTAAATCTAACGTGAATTCGAATAATTAAAATTGCGACAGTGTGAATTCGAATAATTAAAATTGTGACAACGTGAATTCGAATAATTAAAATTACGACAACGTGAATTCGAATAATTAAAATTACGACAACGTAAATTTGAATAAAAATTGCGTACATTACATTCGGGTTGCACCTTCCAACTACAACAATTATCTTACCTCTGAATGGGGTAAATTCAAACTAGCTAAACAGCAGGACTCCAACATCCGACGGACATTCCCATTGTTCCATTCAAAAGATTAAATTCTTGTTAGGCTTGGTTTAAATGACGATATTCAATTGTCAAAAGAATGAGGTGCATTCCTTTACACTTCAATACCTTCATTTAAACTAGCCTAACAAGAATTTAATCTTTTGAAAGAAACAATGGGAATGCCAGTCGGATGTTGGAGTCCTACCGTTTAACAAGTTTGAATTACTCCATCCAGAGGAAGACAATTGTTGTAGTTGGAAGGCACCTTCCAACTACAACAATTCTCTTACCCTTGAATGAGGTGAATTCAAACTTGCCAAACAACATCTATCAAGCATTCACCCGACATTTCTATTGTTCCTTTCAAAAAATTAAATTCTTGTTAGACTATATTTAAATGACGGTATTCAAGTGTCAAAAGAATGAGGTGCATTCCTTGACATTTCAATACCTTCATTTAAACCAGTCTAACAAGAATTTAATCTTCCGGGTGAATGCTTGTTAACTGTCGTTTGGCAAGTTTGAATTACCTCATTCAAAGGAAGACAATTGTTGTAGTTGGAAGGTGCATTTCCCTACCTAATCACGAACTTCTGGCGGAATCAAACTTTTGATGATATCTTCAGTTGATCTCAGCAACATCACCCACATATCGATCCACTGGAACATGTTGTGCTCCCAAAACATGCTCATCACGTTTTCGTCGTTCGTTAATTCCACCCAACTAAATGATACTCTCCCCTCATCGAGCGTTGGACGTTTATAACGAACATGTTCCACCCTCCTTGTGTCTCCGGGGTTGACTCCTTGGTTGAATTCATTCAATTCATCTTTGAGACCTCTTAACATTACACCAAGACACCGAACCTTCAACCTCTGAGGTTCTCCGCCGTTGAATTGTACATGAACATCGATCCATCCGACCATTGTTTCAAATCTACACAATAAGAAATTAAAAACAATCAATGAAAAACTCATTCAAACATTTCATCAAACACTTGATGTGCAAATTATACATAAACCCTAAAAATCATAAAAAAAAAACCTAAACTCTAAAAAAAAAACATAAAAATGCAAAAAGTATAAAAAAATTATTCAACTAATATCTACTCTTAAAATAAATCATATACTCTTACATGTAAATATACTTAAAAACTAAAATAAAAAAATATATACAAAACACCAAAATAAAAAATAACTCTAAAATTCTAAATTATAACATAAACATCATGCAAACATTTTAACAAAATTAATTAACTGACAGCTACTCTAAAAATGAATTATAATATGTAAATCTACTCAAAAACTAAAATAATTTAAATCTACTCAAAAATTAAAAAAAAAACCATTTATAACAACTAAAATGTAAGTTAATAGCATTATGATTACTTACTTGTGATTTTGTTGAATAAATTTGGTAGGATTTGGTTGGGTTTTTTAGAGAGATTTTGAGAGAGATTTGAAGAAATTTTGGTAAAATGAGAGTAATAATGGATGAGAGAGTTTATGCCAGATTTGTAGCAGGATCGCATCGGCAGTTAACTGCCGAGATATTCTTCGGTAGTTAACTGCAGCCGGTTCCAATAAAATTCGCAGTTAGCTGCCGAAGATCATTTGAGTAATTTATATGTATTTTTCAGCCCTTTAAAATGTGTCGACAACAATTTTCAAAACATATTCAGCTCGACTTTTCTCGTTTACACCTTTCTCGTTTACACCCCTAATGCTTATTATCAAATAACAACCCCTTGTCTTTTTCCGAGGAGAACATGCCTTTATCTTGCTTGGTAAAATAAAAATAAAATAAAATGATAAAATGATTGTCATGGGCAAGAATCAAGATACTCCTATTAGACATTTCTACAAATTTTGTTTTAGGTCAACAAGTTTTCTATATTGCTAAATTCATATTGAAAACACTACCAAAAAAAATTGTCACTACCAAAAAAAATTCATATTGAAAAATGATATTTATATAACTATTTTAAAATAATATTAAAACAAATTTTTCTCTCATACTTTTATTGTGTTTTTATTCTCACTCCTCTTTCTCTTTGTATTAATTTTGACCAATAAAAAAATTTAAATAAATTGACTCAAAAATTGTTACAAAATAATCGTAGAAATAACATCATTCATTCATTCTTTTGTCTCATAAATAATAAACTATATCCTCTTCTATTCTGTCCATCCCTCTGACGATGACTACCTACCAAATGTTTTCTTGTCAGACACGTCATATTTATAGGTACAATGTGATTGTTCTTCAACAATAGTACTTTGTATTTTGGTCCATTCTGATGAAATGTTTCCAACAAACATCTATATAACACGTCCCCTACTAGTGTGCTTCCTTGTAGAGCTTGGGTCAACTTCATAACAACCTCCATTTCAAAATTCATAATTAATTTATATTATTAGTTTTTATTTGTTATGAGTTTAAATCCCATCCTAAAAACTATTTTAAAGGTGTTCAAATACATTTATACATTTATCAGTGGGGGAATTTGAGTAATGTGAGTGTTCAATTTTTACGTTGCAACTTCATTACCTTTAAACTATATAGTGTGGATTTGAGTCCAATTTTGATATTGTAATTTTTAACCACAACTCTAATACCATGTTAAATGAGCTTGAATCTCATCTTAAAAATTAATTAAAAATACAAGTGTTCAAATTTATTTTTACACTTGCCATTCAGAAAGAAACTGAGCCATGCGAGATTTGAATCAAAGTACAAATAAATTCAAGTTATTAACAGTGAAATGTTAAAGAGTATCACTAGGACGGTGGTAATATTTTATGAAATTTTGTGTAATACAACATTGAAATTAAAGTTTATGACTTTTTTTTAAAAGAATTCTTCATTAACAATCTTTAAAAGTGTGCCAGAAGACACATTAACAAGACACTTAATGGAGTAATATTGAGATGGTGATACCCATATTTAATTGATGTGAAACAACTTTCAATTTCAAGGAAAGCACCTGACTAGGCTTTTTCCACTAAAGGAACAGACCATGTCCATGAACTAACTGGGGCCCAGAATCCATCCATAAATAAACAAAAAGAGAAATTATATTTGAAGAACCATTTTTTAATAACTTTTGTGACAACTTTCTCTCTCATACTCACATTATCATTCTACTTTCTCTCTATTGCTTTGATTTTTATGCCACTACCTAAATTTCTTTGTATAATTTAGTTGTTGAGAAGGTTGTCACAAGAAATGGTTGTTCAAATAACATTGCTCAAACAAAAATAAAACATCACATGTTGGCTTCATTCGTCGTGGAAGGTTACAAAAGATATACACAAAGAGTTGTCGCCACCTCATTCTCACACGGAAACAAATATTAGGATAAGACCCAATGACTGGTTTATTTTGACTAAAATTTGAAGGAATTGATATATTTTAACTTAATCTATATATACTTTTAATCAATCTTTTCTATGAAGAAAATGTAATATCTAGTTACTATACTACTTAAAAAAAATTACACTATCCTTTTTTTAATGTGAAAAACATATTCTCTCACCTTTTTAGTGGATGATCTGTTCCACACCTGAGAAAAAATAATTGAAGATAATTCCCTCATGATTTTATCGATCTTTGAAGCCCAACTCACATAAACTTTTTCTTTTAAGATAAAAAATAGGGTTAAATATGTTTTTAGTCCTTACATTTTGCATCCATTTGAAGAATAGTCCATACATTTCATTAAATGTTTTAAAAATCCTCACATTTTATCTCCGTTATCAAAAATTAGTCCGTTAATTCTTTAACGGAATGTTGATGTGGCAGTTAGTGGGTCCCAATTATTTTAGGGTTAAATATGTTTTTGGTCCCTACATTTTGTATGACTTTGAAGAATAGTCCTTATTATTTTAGGGATTTTAAAAACAATTATTGAAATGTAAGGACTATTTTTCAAAGTCACGCAAAATGTAGAGACCAAAAACATATTTAACCATAAAATAATTGGGACTCACTAACTGTCACATCAGCATTCCGTTAGAGAATTAACAACAGAGACTAATTTTGATAACGGAAATAAAATGTAAGGATTTTTAAAACATTTAATGAAATGTAGGGACTATTTTTCAAATGGACGTAAAATGTAAGGACTAAAAACATATTTAACCCTAAAAAATATTCTATGTATATATGTTTATAAAGTGGAAACAAAATTGGATATACAAGCTTTACAAAATCTTATTGCAGTAGCCTCTTAAGAAAAATATATGTTTATAAGACAATTGTTTTTTTAAATATGTCAAATGTTGTATTAAATTAGACTTTTAAACACAAATAAGTCACACCAAACTGTTAAAAAAGCTAGACTAGATTTAAAATATAACATTTGATAAGTTAGACTTAAGCTTTATTTTGTTTAATTAGATCTGACTTATTGTCCTATTGACTTTAAGTTGGTATAAGGTCCGGAGTTTAAACTTTGACCATCACAAAAAAAATATCTGACTTATTCCTTAAAGTTAACCCGAACACAAAATGTTGCCCTGGATTTAATCTAACTTCAATGATTATTTTATTGTATTACCCCTATTTAATTAACCCTATTTAATTTAATCAAAATGTTATTTTAAAATACTTCTGAAATCTCTTATCTCTTATTCCTTAAATTTAACCCGAACGCAAAATGTTGCCCTAAATTTAACCTAACTTCAATGATTAATTTTACTGTATTACCCCTATTTAATTAACCCTATTTAATTTAATCAAAATGTTATTTTCAAATACTTCTGAAATCTCTTATTCCTTAACGTTAACCCAAACGCACAATGTTGCCCTAAATTTAACCTAACTTCAATAATTAATTTTACTGTATTACCCCTGTTTAATTAACCCTATTTAATTTAATCAAAATATTATTTTCAAATACTTCTAAAATCTCTTATCTCTTATTCCTTAAAGTTAACCCGAACGAAAAATGTTGTCCTAAATTTAACTTAACTTCAATGATTAATTTTACTGTATTACCCCCATTTAATTAACCCTATTTAATTTAATCAAAATGTCATTTTCAAATGCTCTTGAAATCAAAAACAACAGATCACTCCTAAATCCAATCCAATCCTATTTTCGCTCCTATTTTTTTGAAATAAGAGATCGCTCATATTTTGTTAACATATCGCTCCTATTCAAACAAATGTGATTTATGAGAATTGAACCTTAGATCTCTTTCTTACACTCATCTAACGTCTCAACACTTTAACTATTGGGTAACATTTTATGAGATAGAAAGTTTATTTAATATACGTTAATTTATAAATAATTTATGCGAATACTAAACAGTACGTTAGACCCACGGGTCAAAAGTCTAGTTTAAGCAAAGTGCGGCTTGTCCGACCTTATTTCCACATAATTCCACCCTGCTGACATGTCACGAGTACGGCATGAGTTATTTTGGTCTAATAAAACGGTGGAAGATTGAATTGAATGATCAGTATTAATAATTATTAAATGACTGAATGATATATATCATCATAGAAAGAGAAAGAGAAAGAGAAAGAGAAAGAGGTGAATCAAAATCAAATTTGCAGAATCGCATCAATGGAAGGAGTTGGTGATGATGTGGTGATTGAACACAAAGCATATGCAAGAGTTGGATTGTTAGGAAATCCTAGCGATGTATATTACGGCAAAACAATCGCTTTTAGTATTTCCAATTTCTTTGCCACTGTTAAACTCGTTCCTTCACATGAACTCATCATTCAACCTCATCCTACTCATGATCTTGTCAACTTCTCTTCTAATCATCAATTGGTACTATCTTTATTTCTATTTTATTTGCATGTCCCTTATTTTTTTTCTTATGATCATGATTATCTCTGTATCACTGACATATCTGATCGAAGGTGTATCTGGTATCCGACACATGTGTAGGTGTCTGAGACACCTACACACGTGATTACATTCAAATTATCAGTGGGGGACTTGAGCATGATGATTCTGTTATTAATGCATGTTGTGTTATGTTATGCAGGTTGATAGGATAAATGCTGAAGGTTATTATGGTGGAGTTCGATTGCTTATGGCCATTTATAAAGTTTTTTATAATTATTGTAAAGATAATAATATTCATCTTCATCATACCAATTTCACTCTCTCCTATGATACTAACATCCCTCGTCAGGTATATAATTCTCTTATTCTATTTTATGGATTTAATTCATATACGCTGTCAGCTTTAAGAGTTTTTACGCTGTTAATCAATCACAACTGTCAGATCGTTAACAATGTTTGATTGTGATGTGTTGAGTACTCACAATCAGTGTGAAGAGTTTTTACACTGTCGATCAATCATATAATCTTCAGATCATTAACAAATGTTTGACTTTCATACAAACTATTTATAAAGTAAGACATATGGATGATTGTAATGTGTTGAAAGTGTAAAATTGTTTATACAGATAGTGTATGAAAATTAAACTTGTTATTTGTTTATATCGCTCACTACCTTTTTCTTGTGTTAAATGTAAACCATTTATCTATCTATTAGAGGCATAAACTCATCACTGTCATTGCTGATTTTGTGTACTCTATTATTATGATCCTTTCTTAATGTACTTGAGGGCATGATTTTAAGTCTTGGCCGTGTCGTGATCAGTGTTTTAAAACCCAAACTAAACTAGATTGTTTAACTGGTTGAACCTCGAATCGTCCTGTTTCGGTTGTTTTGTCAATTTGATGGTGGTTTCGTTCTTGTTTAAGGCAGTTGAACCATGACCTATAGGTCTCACCGGTTCGATTATCAGTTCGGTTTTTATAACATTGGTTGTGATCCTTGATATTGTGGGAAATCGTAGTCAAATATGCTGATGTGAGTGACCTCAATCGCGGCCATGTTGCAGAGACATTAAAAACCTTTATGCCGCGGCTCAAATTAGAGTCAGGATTTTCTTTTGGAACCTTTATGTCAAGGCCATGTTACATCTTACTAAGGTCACATGATTGTTAAATGCTGTGTTCTTCTATAAAAACTTCAACTTTTGTTATTTAGCAAGTACCTTTATGGTCTTTCTTTTGTTTATTAACCAGTACAGTGCCCTGAAGGCGTTCTTAGCCGGATTCACTCATTTATTATTAGTGTAAACAGTCTCCTTTTCATATTTCAATCTGTTGTTTTGTTGAGGAAGTGGTACGAATTAAGTTTTGAATTTTGTGTTTCAGAGTGGACTTTCGGGTTCTAGTGGGATTGTGTGTGCTGCCTTGAACTGCTTTCTTGATTTCTACAAAATTAGGCATCTAATCAAGGTTGAGGTGCGACCTAACCTTATCCTCGCTGCAGAGAAAGAACTTGGAATAGTTGCAGGTCTTCAAGATCGGGTTGCGCAAGTTTATGGCGGACTAGTTTACATGGTACATTGTTTGTTTAATTTCGATCAAAGCATTTGTTATCAAATGTGTATAATAACCACCAATTAATCATGTAATGTGACTTTCTCTGCTTATATAGGACTTCAACAAGGAAAACATGGATAAACTAGGGCATGGAATTTATATACCAATGGATTTGAGTCTACTCCCACCTCTATACCTTATCTATGCAGCGAATCCTAGTGATTCTGGGAAGGTTAGTGTCATCGAATGGCTTTATCTTTGTTATTATTATGTGCATGTATGCTCCCTGTCTGTAACTTTTACAATTGTGCTGTTACATAACATCTAATTTGCATGTTCTGTTTCTCGCAAGTATGTTTTTTCAAGATACATTTTATTTGCTTACTTACATAAATTTCTCGATCCTTTTCTCTAAAATAAGAGATGTTTGCTGTAGCATCTGCTCTGAGGCTAAGAAGAGGCTTTTTTATCTTCTGTATTTGACTGCTAATATGATGCATTGTGTTATTCAGCATGTTGGGGATAGCACTAAAAACTATAAAGTGATATTTTGGGCTATCACTTCTAATACGAGCACGAGAAACTTCACTTATTTTGGTTTTTCATGTATAAACAAATTTTAATTTTAATTGATACTAACATGTAGGTTCATAGTAAAGTACGGCAGAGGTGGCTTGATGGCGATGAGTTCATTGTGACATCAATGCTTGAAGTGGCATGTATTGCGAAAGAAGGAAAGACAGCATTAGAAGAAAAGAACTATTCCAAACTAGCAGCCCTCATGAATCGAAATTTTGACCTGCGAAGGTAATTGCTTTTTTTTCTTTTCTTTTTGTATCATTACATATAGTAGTTGGATTGGACCATTTGATTTTTATAACTGATAGCATTTAAAAAGTCCAACTTTGAAACTTAAACATCAACTTACTTATTGATAGGTAGTCCTTCCCTTGGTTCTTTGGTCCCCACTAAAAGCTCTAAACTACGACTAACAGATACTCAGCTCTAATCTAGGCAAGCCTAGTAACTACACAACTTAACTCCAGTATACTAATTTATTGATCAGTAGGAGTTGAACTCAGTATTGTCGGATTTACAACACTTTCACACACTGTGCAGCAACCACTTCTGCTAAACCCCAGCAGTAAAAGTTCCAACATAATTCATGAATACACAATAAGCACAATTAAAGTACAACACAAGTTCTTCCCCAGTCGGCTCTTAAAAGTTTAGAACATCGTATTCAACAAGGGTCTGGCATCTAATATAAAACAAGGCTTTATCCACAAGAAAGATGCCACACAGACAAGCTCCATGCTGGCTGTCTAACTTCCGGATAATTTGAAAATTTTGAAAGGGACATGAGGTAGTCACATAGAATCTCAGAGGAATTAAACAACAAAGCAACAAAAGATATTTCTTTAAGCTTTGTAGTCCATCATATATGAGTATGCTTTGCAAAATCCTTAAGGACCACTACTAATCTGGTAAGTCTCAAGGCTCACTCAACTTTTGTCCAAACAAGTAGGCAAATGGTCCTCTCCACCGAACACCCGAATAAAAGAGCTATCATCTCACCTAATATACTCATAACCTACTTTAATTTTTCCCTAGGTTACACAGTCATTTTTCTTTAAACATTCTCTGGGACGCGTCTTTATGATGTCACACATAAATTGCTGCAGTACACTTATTTTTTATTTTTATTTTTTGAAGAAGGCTGTAGCACACTTATTATATCATAAAAATTTTAAATCATGATTTTTATTCACGCCAACTAATTAAAGGAATGGGAAAATTGAATTCTTGTACTTGTATTAAACTTTGTTATTGGTATTTATATATTGTACAGGCTAATGTTTGGAGATGATGCTCTTGGTGATGTGAACATAAAAATGGTAGAGGTTGCTAGGAAGGTTGGAGCCGCGTCAAAATTTACAGGTAGCGGAGGAGCTGTTGTTGCATATTGTCCTGAGGGGACTTCCCAAGCAAAGCTTCTTGAGGATGAATGTCATAAAGCAGGATTTGTTTTGATACCTCTTGAACCTTTTCCTTCTCGTTTAAATGAAATGGACTTGAAAACCCTGAAGATGTAATGTACTAGTTGTTCTCCAGAAGAAGCATATCCATCCCATTACTTCTGAGTTGGAATTTTCAATATGAGATTCATATGTTTTTTATGGATGAATTTAAAAGTGAATACACATGGGTTGAATATGGTCCAGTTTTGTTTTTGAGAGGTTTATGTACTGAGATTTATATTTGTATCGTGCACATGGATACAAATCTTCAATGTTTCCAAATTGGGGTTAAGTAACTTTTTTTGCTAGTAAATACCCAAGTACCCAATTTGATTTCCAAAGTCGTAGTACCATTATCAATTTAGCCATCCACATCATCAGTATTTGATGTTAATAAAGTTTATCACTTCGTTTCAATTTGTTATCAAATGCAATCATAACAGTGTTAGCTTAATTTCAAACACATCTATGACTATATCAATTTAATGTCATTATGGTTTATGCAAAAACCGATCAAGTCGACAGCTTAGATTATGGCTTGCCACTGCCACTGGTCTCATAATGAAACTAAAAATAAGAATTGGAGACATAACCAACTTGGCTTGGTACCAAGAAATCTTATGCATATAATAAAGGGTGTCCTACAATGAATTCATAATATCATATCTTCAAGCATCATGTGAAATGGCCATCATGTAATAAGAGTAGGAAATACAAACAAAAAAAAAAATCAGTCAGAAACCACACAATAGCGAAGTAGTAATTTGATTGAATTCAGTAGTTTTGAATTCATATCATATCTTCAAGCATCATGTGAAATAGTCATCATGTGTAGTAAGAGTAGCAAATACAAGAGAAAATCAGTCAGAAACCGCACAATAGTCATCACCTCATTTAATATTCCAAACATACAAAACTACTGAACTCAAACTACCTCCTTCTCACTCTTTACATTCAACATAAGCTAATTCTAATTGGATGACTCCAGCCAGAAGTTGGATGCTTTTAAATACAATCAATCAATAATCTAAGAATATTTACCAATCTGCCAATGGTCTAATCTATTTAACATCATTGCATTTAACAGTTACAATTAATGTAATTGTTTGTTCAACAGTGTAGACCCTCCTTTGAACTTGATATAATTACCTAGAGAATGGTATAAAATAGAACTTGTTTCAATCATCATAGCATAACACTTGCATTAGCTCAAGTGGTGTAGACCAGATTGGTAGATCAAACAAAGATTGTTTATATTCTTCTTCTTGTTTAGAACACATTGCTTCGGCTACGTCGCATAAATTGGAAATATCATGAATGATTGCTTCCTGAGCTTCCACCTGCAAGTTTGAGAATACTAAATTAAGAGTGACAAACTCATCAACATTCAACACCATTCACTACATATGCAGTTCAGTTACATTAACAAGTTTATAATTCTACAAAGGATGTTCCAAGGCCAGAAAGAATGGCTACTTAATTGAGTTTAATCATCATACACACCAATTCAACAGTGTGACACAAACCATCAATCATATCCTACCCATCATTTTTCAAAATATCTGCACAAGTATTTACATGGTAAGATATGGACCATGATTTGTTGTAAATATCGCAACATGCAGTTTCACTTTGTAAGCGATCTTACTTATTTGGATTAGACAGTTCAATTACACAGTCAACCAATCTCAGCCATCGATTCAAATCGGACGGGCAAGATGCAGTACTACATTATGCAGTTATTCCATCTAATCCAAATCCGTAAGATATGACAAACGTTTTATAATTTTTTTCTACACCATCTATGCATAACAAATAAGTTTTCATATTTTTCATATACTCAACTAAGAAGCTATCTTGACTGCAATTACTTAAGCACACAGTTTCAAGCTTTAAGCGATCTTGGCCGTTGATTTGAGATCTGATAGTTCAGATTACATAGTTCTCAGCCATCGGTTCAGATCGGACGACAAGACGCAATACTACATGACACAATTACTGCGTCTAATCCAAATCCATAAGATATGGTGAATGTTTTTATAATTTGTTTTACGTAGTCCATGCATAATAATTAAGCTCATATTGATATTTTTCATAAACTCAATTAAGAATCTAACAGAAATAACATGAGATAAATCATAAAAACCAGAAACCTCCATAAATATTTATTAATATCTCTAACTTCTAAATTCTTCTAATTCTAAACACCCCGGTCTCTAAAGTCTAGCTAAACTCACAACAATGTCAAAATTGCTAGGTTAGACACCTTGACTCGGGTTCGAATCCAAGATCTCACAATTATGCGTGTGAGTTTCAGTTATGTATAGTTGTTTACCACCTTGTCTACAGACCAACAAAGAAAAATTCAAACACTCCTAAGCCCCAATTTACCAAATTTTTCAAATTAGAAGACTAACAATGCTTCCTAAGCAGTAAATTTACACAAACTAGGTTTACAGCTGAACCTAAAACAAATAAAATTGACGCAATCTATAGTAACTGTAAACTAAATTTCAGCATACCTACATGTCATTAATCACATAAATTACTTCAAACTCCAACATCAACAGAAACACAAAGAAAAAACATAATTTTTTTTGGTCAGAATTTCACAACTCTAACAAACCCAAAGTTCAGACCCACATCAAAATAACCCCAAATTTTCAAACTTTCTTTCATATTATTCAAAATCAAGACCAAAATCGATAAAGGGTAGCTAAAAAACACAAATTTCAAACCCATTTATCAATACCCCCAAAAACAAAATTTCTTTGAAAATTACCAAGAATGTTGAAGTTACCTGAGAGAGTAGATCATGAAGATGAGACGACTCAGCAGATCCAGAAGTAGAAGGAATCGACAAGTTTTGATTTTGCTGCTGTTGCTGCTGTTCATTAAGCTGATTTGAAGAAGAAAGCTGCAATGCACTTAAGGTGTTTGATAAATGTTCCCAATGAACAATTTCCTTTTCATACTTGGATTTAAGCTTCAAAAGCGTGTTTTTCTTTCGTTCTTTACGTAACTTCTCTAACGCGTTCTGATCTGGTGCTGTTGAGGGTTCCGGTGAGTTGAGACGACGGCGTTTGCGGCGTTTGTAGACGAAGCCGTCGTCGTAGCAAAGCTCCCATTCGTCGTCTTCGGATTCCATTTGGGTTTGAAAATTTGGAATGAAGCGCGAACGCGGTGCTCAAATTTTCAATTTCAATTTCAATACTCTCTTTCCTTTTTTCTATACTTCTATTTGATTTAACTCTTTTATTATTTGATTTGAAAATTTTGTTAGGTGTTCATTTTTTCCTTTGTCATAATGTGTGCCTTATCATAAGATTATAGTTTTGCTTTTTTGGAATTTTTCTATAATTTTTTTTTCATCTTTAGTGTAAATAATTTCCAAATAAATCAAATGACAATATTTAACATGTAATGAAAAGCTCCTTAAAAAAAACATGTAATGTAAAAAACATGACAATAATTTTCAAGGATTTAGTGATCCAGCTCTTCCTTAAGAAGATAAATTTTTGATCTTGCAACGTATTATACTATTTAAAATAATTGAATTCAAATAATTAATGAATTATATCTAATGATAAATTCTGAATTATGAGAACTTCATTATCCTATTTGAAATCACATGACCTAAATAAATATTATAAGATGAATTACACTTTATCGACAACACAAGTTACTTCAAGCATCATATTCTTGTAGTTTTTTCCTCTCAACTTCTTTTTTTTTTACAATATCTATGCTATCCTAATTAAAAAAATAAGTATTCCTAACCCAAAAATAAAATAAAATAAAATATTAACTAAATATATTTATTCATATCATTTCTTATTTCTAAATTAATTTTATCTTTAATTTTATCAAATAATATTAATTCAAGGTGCTTAATTTATTTGTTATCAATCATTAGCTGATTTATCACCTATCAATTATAAATTTATTCGAGATAAATTAATTTATCAACTATTCAAAGAGCATCCAATGTTATATGAACTAACTTATTCTAAAACACAATAATATTTGTATAATTTTATGGGTAATTTTTTTAGCCAAATTATTTAGTAATTAAAGCTGACACATTTTAAACGAGAAGAAATGAAGATTCGAACCCTACCATACCGGTAATTTTGTGAGAAAATATAATATAATGAGTACGTAATTTGTTTTGAAGAACCATTAACCAACCTGACTCAAATCTTTGAATTTGTTTTCTTCAACAATGGTGAAACCAATATCTATATCTCTAACCCACCATCTCCATTTCCTAACAACAACCTCTTCCAGATTCTTCAACCCATTCTCGACTCTCCGTTTCTTCTCCACAACCCCATACCCTCTTCAATACGAACTCATCATCAACCGTCCCAATCTCCCTAAACCCACTCGAACCGCTAAACCCTCTGAACCAACCCCACCTCAGAACTCTTCCCTCCAATCCTGGGCCAACGATAAATTAGCCACTCAACCGGTATCAAACCGACCCGGTTCGTCAAAATTCGAACTTGACGATCACACTCTTGATAAATCCAAGAGGAAATACTATAACAAACGGAGGAAGAGAATGTATGGGTCTGATTCTGATGATGATCATCGTCGTAACGAGGAACAATTGGTGGAGATGATACCTCAAGTGGTGGAGTTGAGGACTTTGCATAAGAGGGAAGAGGAATTGTATATGTATGATGCTTTTTGTTATCCTTGGGAGAAAGATAAGCATTATAAAATGGTGTATCAGTTGGAGAAAAAGTATTTTCCTAATCAGTGTTTGGATCAGGCTTTTTTGAAACCTGGTCAATCTAATTGTTCATATGCTAGTTATACTAATTCAAATGCTAATTCGAATGCGAATACTAGGGTTAGGAACATGAAAGTTGGAGTTTTTAGGGAGAATAAGGAGGTTGTTGATAATGATAAGTTGGTGTTTTTTGATGAGAATGGGAAAGACGATGATCGTAGAAATGCAAGTTCAAGTTCGAATGAGAATGCGAATGCTAGGGTTAAGAGCAAGAAAGTTGGTGTTTTTGGTATTGGGGGGAAGAAAGATGAGGTTGGTGATGGTGATGATAAGTTGATGTTTTTTGAGGAGAATGAGAAAGGGGTGGAAAGAGAAAAG
>Ga0315913_1001861_pt1 | contig 24104 bp, 10 predicted proteins | sample MpolsnodulesMG_FD_207736 | JGI IMG/M metagenome (GOLD analysis project Ga0315913, IMG submission 207736) | Medicago polymorpha root nodule microbial communities from Los Angeles, California, United States - small nodules | ecosystem: Host-associated > Plants > Roots > Nodule | place: USA...
ACTTCCTCCTACTAATGCCACTGTTTTTCCTGATGGAACCTTTAAGCAAAAATCATTTAAAATCACACTTTCTGGTCTTGATGGATACACAAATTCAACATGCTTGAATTCAACTTCCCCCAAGACTCTTTCTAGAATTTCACCTTCCATGTTTTCAGAATCAATCTTTGGAACTTGTTTTATCATTTCCATTATTCTTTCTCCTGCTGCACTTGCTTCCGAGAAGTACTTCACATTTGATAAACCAGCTCCGAAAGCCCTGTCTCATAAGGAAAAATATAGTTAATAACAAAAAAGAGGCACAATTAAGCACAAGGTTTTAAATGGCGATCACATCAGGATCCTTGATATTGTTGAGAATCACACTTAGATACGGTTGACGAGGTCATGGAGACTTAAAAACGATGATGGCAAGGCCACAATTGTGATCAGTGCATTGAGTTTTGCTTGTGTGCAGGGTGACTGCACGCAATAGGTCACATTTTAACCATTCGAATTCAATGCAAATTTTAGTTTTTTTTTTTTAATTTAGAATAATGAGGTAGAAATTTGGATGGTTGGATCTTGTCCAAACTGTCCAAATGTGGCCAACTGCGTGCAGTCGTGGAATTGTGATTGCACACGAGCTAGGCCCTTATACCTTAAGCTCACAAAGTAAGAAACTTTTGAGCTGTCAATATTAGAAAAAGTTCAATTAGCGACATAAAATAAATATGAAAAAATTGAATTAATCTGCAATTATGGTGTCTCTAACACAGAGATGGACTTCATGTTTTTCTGTATCTTAACTTTTCGTCGCCAATTCAACTTTTTCTGAATAGTATTAATTGAATGGAATGAGATAAAGGGTTAAACTATAATTACAATCCTCCAAGTGTTATTGAAATTCCAACCGAATAAACGGTACCACCTCTAGCACCATGATACATGACCATTCTGCTACCATAATAGGCCATCAAAGACCATACAGCAAAAACAAGACCATTGCTTCCTATTCCTAAGCCTTTAGCTAAGCCTTGTTTCAATCCCAATTTAACTGATCCTTCCAAAGCATCAGAGAAAGCAGCTATGGTTTTGCTTTCTCCTGCAAAGGAATAAACAGTTCTGATTGAAGATATTGCTTGTTCTGCTATTGTACCGGCTTTATTGTACTCTTCTCTAATTTTTCTAGCCAATCCCATCGAAATTCTTCCATACATGAAACCGGGAATCACTAGCACTACCAAAAAAGGGAACCCAACAATTGCCAATCTCCATAACAATGCAAATGCTGCTATGTAGCTTCCAAGGAACATAGATGCATTCATCAAAAAATTTGGAACCTATATAAGTTTCAAATTATAAGAAATTAACTAACTGTTTATGTCATATATATAATCATATGAAATTTAACGTGAAATAGACTTTTAAATAGGCTTTCAGGCATAAGTCAGGCCAGACACTTAAAAATAATTTAGGTCAGGTAATAGACCAGACTCGGGCCTTGGAGTATTATAACAGATCAGACCTATTTAATCAAAGTATGGTCTGATATATTTCTATCCCTATATAAAAATTGATATGCTACCATAATAGGTCAAATGAGTTTGTATTTTGTGGTACCTTTTCGCTAATAACATCTTGAATTACTAGGCTATCATTGGAGACACTGGTGATGACTTCTGATGTGCTTGTAACATGCAAATCAAAGTATGCTACATCTTGTCTTAGAATTGCTTTTAAGTACCTAACTCTCATTCTTGCTGCTTGTCTTTCACCTGTTCTTGTCCAACAATAACCCTCTGGAAGAGGGTATGATATTAAATACTTGTGTATCATATGCAAATTAAAGAGAAGTGAAAACCAAAAACAGTAACAAAACTGAAAACTCACCTAGGAAGCAAGCAACAAAAGAGGCACATGCCAAATATAGAAAAAGAACAGCATTCTGCATCAAAAAGTTAATAAAATCAAACCAACTAAGGCTAATGTTATTTTCATTAATGTTTTATTCTCTACATGTTTGAAGAAGGGAAAGTCTTGAAGAAACTATTATAGAGTTTATGTAATTAACAAGTCACATATGTTTTCATCATAGAATGATTCATGCAAAGGTATAACCCCGACAAAAACTACTTAAATGATAAGAGCAGTTTCAAGGGAAAGTGCTCTGGTAATCCAGAGTTTAGCCGGAATGCAAGTAAAGTCTGACTAAAGATTGTTCTAATTCGATCACAGCTAGAGAGAGAGTGAGAGAGAACCTTATTGATGTTATGGACAAAATTGTTGCTTGATGTGCCTGAAGCACTACCAATAGAGTTCATAAGTCTGCCTGCAATAAACAACAACAAAGGAACTGATATGCCATCACCAATGGCACCAATCAAACCAAAAACCATGAAAAACCAATCTAGAACATCTGCATGCATGAAAATGGACTTAAAAGAACCATTTTTCTTTTTCTTCTTAACAATGGAAACATTTTTCTGATCACCACCACCCATTTGGCTTGTTCTACACTTTCTTTTCTTAGAAAAACAACCAAGTAAGATGTTTCTGACAACTATACATTAGTGCTTGGTTCGAAGGCAAGCTTTCAATATGATCTTATTTGTTATTCAATGCTGTAACATTTTTCATAACACGTGGAGTTATTTATAACACGTGGAGATGTACCCTCTTGTTTTTCATTGCAATATTAATTGCATATTTTCCCATTCTATCTTATAATATTATATTTTTGTCACTCTCAAGTCAACTATAACCTTTTCAAAAGCATCTTGCATTAATTTTTTGGGACCAAGATCATCTGCTGTAATAAAACATACAACTTTCAGTTGTTCTGCATCCCGGCTGTTAATTGCAAATCGAACGCTCAGATTAATGCAATTGTAAAATTGTTGAAAACGATCTCAACCATACGATCAGATGGATTGTTACAACGTCTGTTCTGCTGTATACACCAAAGATTCATACAAACATTTCTAGATGTAAAGCTACTAATAATTGAATTTAAATTAAAATATGTTCTATCATGTTTTTTTTAAAGGAATTAAAATGTTCTATCATAATTTTTTTAAGGAATTAAAATGTTCTATATATCATGTGTTTCTCAGTACATAAAATGGCTAGATCATTCAACATTTTTGTGACATTGACGATCCCACTTATATGCTTCCGGTCTTTCACTTCATCATTTGCTAAAAGACTCATGTGGCTGCTATTTTGAGAAGTGAACAATTTACAACAAAACAATATACTTTATCCACATGTTTAGAGTAAACCAACCATTTTATTTCAAAAGTCTCAATTACTCAACTTTTTGAAAAAATAAGAATATGAAAAATATAAACAAGGTCATGTCTATAGGAAATTTATTATCTTTTTCAATTAAATTTGTCTAGAATGATTTTAGCATAAAAAATACCCCAATTTCTAGGATCATAGATATATAAATAAGGGATGAAGTGGTCATCAATATCTATATCAACATTTGATGCAAGCACATTATCATTTTCATTGATATGACTGCCATCATTTCAATTTTCATCAGATTGTTCAAGATTATCTTGTAACATGGCGTGATAAATTCTAAATGGGCCAATGATGATCTAGGCCGTCAAGTATTGTTTTTTTTACTTATTGAACCCCTAATTTTTTTTAATTTTTTAGGACCCAAATTTTAAACTTATTTTTTAAAGTTTAGGAAGATCCCCCTCCTTACCCTGTCTCAGATACGTCTCTAATGTCAATTTTCCAGAACCAGGTATTTTGACTTGGGTTGGAGATTGTCATAAGAAACATTCAAACAAAAGTTGCCTGATGTTTATTTTCTTGTCGTTAGTCTTTTGTTTTGATCATCCACAATTTTCATGTCGTGGAGTTTTGATCGTCCTTTTGTTTTTATTTGTTACTAAATTAATTTTTAAAAAATCCCTTTCACTTGCATTTGACTATTTTCATTGCTTTCATCACCACCAGTCCTTATCCAATGGTCATTTTGGAGTAGTTAGTTATTTGTGTCAAAAATACTTTTTTTTCCTTTTTTTTTTAACTATATAGTGACTTGTAAGAATCGTGATGAAGTTGTTATATTTCTATATAGATTTTAACTGGACATTTTTTTAAAGATAAGCTTTGGTTTGACATGTTACTTGTTAGAATTTGTGAGCTAAGTAGCAAAACAGAAATTAAAAATTGTATAATACAGTAATAATTACATTAGTGAAAATAAAGACAATTAATCTCAAACCATATTGAAGAAAACATTAATCTCAATGTTGATTTTTTTGGTACATATATTTTCTGTGGACATGATTTATAGTTATACACAAAGTGACCTATTAGGCTGTTACCAACTAGAATTAAAAATAACTAATCACATCAACTAGTTTTTTATTAAGTCAAACTAAGGTAGAATAAGATAATGTGAAGTTATCATCATGTTGGGATTAGATTCTGAGCCTGATATCATCTTAATTGGGCTGGGTTGTTGCCCCATACGTATCTCTTGGTCATTGAAAGCTCATACTCTTATATTTTGTTTGAGAGTTTAGAAGAAGAGGGGAAGGGAATACTTTAGTGGGTTGAAAATATATAGAAAAATAAAAAAAAATTATATTTTTTGAAAAATATTTTTTTAGATAATGATAAATTAATGCTTATGATTAATATATTTTTAATTTTAAGAATATTATCACAATATAAATTGAATTTGAAAAATTCATATAAACCTTTCAAACATGACGCAGTCAGAAGCGGAGACTTGTAATCGCTAAACCTAGATTGAAAAGAAACAAGTTTGCTAGCGACAAACTTGTGAAAATAGGGTTCCGGAATTCACCAGAAATTTGAAAAAATCTCTAAAATATTATTGAATGAATAAAAGTTACCCCTTAGGCTACAACGGTTAAACTTAAATACTAGGGAAATAACAAAACCCTAATGGACGGAAAATCCAAAATAGAAAATAAAACAGAAATTATTAAAATTGGGCTAAAATAAAAATACTATAGAAACTCTCCTACATCAATCTCCTCCACCTCTGAAAAACTTGACCCCGAGTTCTCATTCTGATAAAGAGCTTCTCATGCATGTGGACTCCTCCAATAAACAAGAGACCACCCTCTTGTATCCCATTGAGTGAAATAAAAAGAAGTTACGTGCTTCATTTCTTCCACTTCTTTTTCATTATGGCTAATTGGAAAATTTGTTGTAGTAGTTTTCCCCAATATTTCAGTGCTGCCAAATCATAATTTGGACTAGGGATCATGGTTTGCTCGAAGTCCATTTGTATTGGTTTTCCTTTTTCCCTTTTAGCTGACCTTCGCCATTGAGGTTCCTCTCTAGTATTTATGTTGTCATTAGATTGATGAATGATCAGGTGCTCAGGATGTTGGTTTTCAATTATATCATATATCTTTGGTTCATCTGGTGGAGGTGGGGATGGTTTTCGAAATTGAGCACATCCCCTGAAGTTGCATTCACTTGTGTTTCGTCATCTCCTTCAAAGCTCTCATATTGATTGTGTGGAACCGCATTAGCTTGGATTCTTCCTCCTCAATTCCTCCATTACCAAGATCCAGTATCAAGTTGATCAGTCTCCTCCACCTCTGAAAAACTCGAATTCTCAATAATTCGATTAGTTCCGCCACGTGGAACCATAATTGGTCCACATCCTCTATTCTGATTTTCTCTGTTGTTGTTGGCGTGGTTATTCACCTGAGTTGTTAACATCGCCACTTGTGCAGTCAAAGCATTGATGGTCGTGGTAAAAGTCACGGTTATACCGGCAAACTCTGCCCTAATCACCGTTTGAACTCCCATGGATGATCACGTTACGAAAAGAAGAGGAGAAATCTGCTCTGATACCAACTGACGCAGTCGGAAGCTGAGGCAGCCAAGTGCTAAACCTAGATTGAAAAGAAACAAGTTCGCAAGCGACAAACTTGTGAAAATATGGTTCCAGAATTCCACAAGAAATTGAAAAAATTCTCTAAAATATTATTGAATGAATACAAGTTTTCACTTAGGCTACAACTCTTAAGCTTAAATACTAGGGAAATAACAAAACCTTAATGGGCCAAAAATTCAAAATAGATAATAAAACAGAAATTATTATGAGGGGGAGGGAATACTATGGAAACCCTCCTACATAAAAAAAAAACCCCAAAAAACCCTCTCTCAATTCAATAATGAGGGGGATTTTGTATCATGAATAAAAAAATTAACCACCAAAACCCACTCCTCCCAATATGTCATATATCTACCACTTGGTCCATCCTTTTTTTTAAAACTCTCATCTCCCTTCCAAGCTTCCAAACAAAGCTTATTTCAACTTTGAAATGAGAGAGAAATATATGAAATGATATATTAAATGAATAAGGTCATTATAGTAAAAATATAACTTATTGCATCAAAAGTATTAACAATCATTGACTGTATTGATTTATGTAAAATGTCAAATGTAACAATTAAAAAGGAACGGAGGTAATATTATTCTTTTCCATTAACTACTAACATACATTTATTTATTTTATCATTAAAATCAACACTAATAATTCAAAATAGAGGGAATACGTAATAGGTGCGGATGCTTATGAAATGTAGGCAGGCACTACCATTGGGATGGTCTTAAAGAGGGTCAAGATACCCTTTAAAAGGGGTTAAAGGTGGGCCATAAAGAGTGTCTGTTCCTAGTTACGGTACCACTCTACTCTACTCTATTTCTTGAATTTATTTATCCAAAGCATTTGAAAGAGAGGTCCAAGGGAGAACGCCATCGTAACACGTTTTTCTATACAGTATCCAATAAGATACTTAAACATCATTAAACTTAAAAATAATCTCGACTAAACAAATATGTTTAATTAATTTCTTCTAAACAAAATATGTTTAATTAATACTCATTCCGTCCGTAACTATAAGATCATTTTAAAAAATTTGTTTGTCTCTAAATATAAAATTATCCATAAATTTATACAAGTTTTTCTTTAGTTGAAAATAATACTCCCTCTGGTCATTTATACAAGAAACAAAAGACATAAAACATCAAAACTAAGGAAATACATTGAAAATAGTCATCATTAATACACTTCTATATTTAAAAAAAAATCCATGCATACTCCTAAATTAATTACTCTTTATTCCACCACTCACTTACTTTTAATATTCTCTCTCATAATAAATAAGAGTACAAATGAAATTTAGCTTCAAACATACTTGAAACTTTGTCAATGTTTCTTATAAAAAGGAACAAAAAAAATCTCACTTTTGTTTCTAATAAAAAGACCGGAGGAGTAATAATTATAGTAAATGTGAATCGCAATAGTCTAACATTAGTATCATAACTATAATCAAGAAAGTGCAACGCAAACCCACTTGAGTTGGTATAATGATCTTATATTTAATTCACTGTTATATCAATTTCAATGAATTAGTCCATATACCCAAATCCCACATAAATTGTCCTCGTGAGCTTAGCTCAATTGGTATGGACAATGCATAAAATATGCAAGGTCTGGGGTTCAAACCCCGACCACTACCAAAAAAAAAAATCCCACATAAATTGATTTGGTGCACTCAAATCCCAAAAAGCATAGGGTTGGGATTAATATGACATAATAAACCTTAAAAAAAAACCATTGAACCCATATAGTTAAGATTGAGATTTGAGCTAATCCGATTCATTTAACCCAATCTTTCAAAGCTCACGTGTTAAACGATTAAATGAGTCAAACATTAAAAATACAAGTTGTGATATGTAGTCCTCGATCCACCCAACCCTACTTATAGTAGGTACACCATTGAGTTCCATGTTAGGCCGAGTTTACATTAACTTATTAAGTGATGTCATTATTTATAAAAATAATAATAATATGAGTATCTTTAATGGGGTGAACTAAAGTGGATAAACTATGTTAATTTTTGTGGGGTCAAATTTCTATGTTTGATTTAACCAATCTATAGTTGATATAAGTAGTTTTTATTTAATGGGGTTTGTTTATAAAGAACTCAAACTTGACCCTAAATATTTATATTTTATTATTTGTAATTAGTTTTTATTCAAAACTAATATTAGTTTAACTATTTTAATTAAAATGCTTAAAAATATTAATAATTAAAGTTGTAGGAAAATTATTTTCATAACTTTACTAAAACAAATTGTAAACAATAATAAACATATAAATTATAAAATTAAAAGTGATACAAAGCACGCAACAATAATGCATAAAAACTATATTTTTAATGGTACAATTATAGAAGATTGAAAGAAAACAAAAGAATAAAATTATAGATGGTGAAATTGTATGTAACAAAATATAAGTTTTTTTGACAAAAAAAATCGTACTACAATATTTATAAAGATTAAAATTGTACTATAAGAAATTTGGGCATAGTGCATCTTGCACTAAAGTTTCTCCTATTAAGGAATTGATCACTCTTAAGTAAGGCTGACAATGAACCGTACCAATTTGAGAAGAGTTTGAGACTCGACTTGACAATTAATTCGTTGAACTTCGCTCATGAACCAAATGGGTTGAACTTGAGCTGAAAATTAAGTTCGTTAATTAAATGAGCTGAACTTAAGCTACATATAGTTCGACTCGTTTGATTCATGAGTTGACTCAATTATATAATTTTTTAATTTATATATTTGATTTTATGTATTAATTTAAATAATTTTGTTTGATGGAATGCATTCAAAGAGTTTATGTTGAGTTTGTTTTCAAAACTTCTCACATTTCTCGTTAGTGGAAACTTGAGAAGGAACTGTGTATATAATCAACAAAGTGTGATGAAGTTCGGCAGGTTTAGAGTTGAAGTTACACAGCATTTAATGCAATGTGTTCTCAACCAATTTTCTTATTGACACTAGCTCAAGTTCCAATTACTTGACTATGGGTCAAATTTTGAATTTTGAATTATTTTTACTTGAACTCAAAAAAAGATTTAAAATGAACTTGAGTTGAGTTTTGAACTGAGTAAATTTTTAATGAGTCGAGCCAAACTCAATAAAGTTTGATTCGATTCAAGTCATTTTTAACTATACTTTCAACGTCGTGAGTTCAACTTCTGACAATGTGATAACTTCTTTGGTGGTGGATGATTTGTAAGTACTATTTAAGTGCTCTTTTAGGGAAAAACAAATAAGGGTCTTGTTAACCAATACCTTTGCACTCCATAAATAGAAATTTTATCTTAAAAATATAAGTTGTTACTTTTGATCAAGTAATAATTTCACCACCTTTGTATATAAAAACTTATTTGTTTCGGTTTCTTACTTTTGATCAAGTAATAATTTCAACACCTTTTTATATAAAAGCTTAGGGAAATGCTAACTTATTCCCTTAAGGCACAATTTAATGATTCAAATATAAAAATAATTTATTGGAATGTGTGCATTGCATTTAATCTTTAACTTTTTAATCAATTAAATTCACAAAACTTTAGATAATATTTCTTCTTTTGAGTTTCTTAACATGTCCCCTAAAGGCACACGTTAGCACTACGAAAAAACTTGTTTTGGATGCTTAACAAGTGTTTCTAGAGCACTTTTTGACGTTTTCCAAAAAATTAAAATAAAAGATTCATCGTTAATATTATAAAGTCCAAGACTCAATAAACAATACTACATATGTTCCTAATTATAGGACCCTTTAGAGAAAAACTCGAGAATTAAGAAAGTTGATTGTTGAATTAATTTTGTTGACAATTGTTATTGTTTTACATGTTTACCATTTATGAAAGAGAATTAGTTGATGTTTTTATAGAGTATTTATTATATATTGCAGAAAAGTATGCAACATAAATAGGGATACAATAGAAAAGAAATAATTAATGTACATTGAAATTTGATAAGGGTCTTATAAAAAGAGATAAAGAAAAAACATAAAATAATCTTATAATTTGAGACCGAGGCCGTATGTTATTTACTATATATATATAGCTGTCAGAAAAATAATACTCTATTTGGTTGCTTTTTCTTATCATCACAATACTACAGTAGTAAGAATACTTGTTGTGGTGGCAAATGGGTGGTGGTGATGAGAAAAATGTTTCCATTAATGTTAAGAAAAAGAAGAATGGTTCTTTTAAGTCCATTTTCATGCATGCTGATGTTCTTGATTGTTTTTTCATGGTTTTTGGTTTGATTGGTGGCATTGGTGATGGACTAATAACCCCTTTGCTTCTGTTTTTCTTGAGCAGAATTATGAACTCTATTGGTGCTATTTCTGGCCAATCAAAGAGCAATTTTGTCCATAGCATCAATGAGGTTCTCTCTCTCATTCTCCCTCCTCTCTCTCTTAATAAAATAGAGATTATATATTATCATATATTTTAGTGTCTAAAATTGTATAATTTCAAATGTAGTGACACATACTTGGCTTTTATAAATCTAATTATAGTAACAAATGCCAACTCACGGTCTATTTTCTCTAGCAATATCTCAACTTTTAGATAATCCTACGACGAGGTCATTAGATTCATTCAAATCAATTGCTGAGATTTTTCTTAACAAACATATGCAGTATGCACATGGGGAGAAGACAATAACCTAGTAAAAGAAAGAAGTGTTTTGTGGGGGTCATACCATGATTGATTCTATGATGATGAAAACATTGACCTTTTAATTATTCGCTCAGTCTCATATAAGATGTCATTTTTTAGTTTTTATATGGTTATTAAGAAAATGATTAATATTGTTGATTTTAATGGCCATAAATTTGCATGATTGATTTTATGATGAAAACAAGTGTGACCTTTTAATTACATAATTTCTATGATAAATAAACTTTTGGTTCCACTACATGAATGTCGTCTTTTACTGGCGGAAAAAGAACCCTCAGTAATGCAACAAAACTCTCAGTAGCACGTATTACTAACGGATTGGTGACAAGATAAATCCCTCAGTAATACCGACGTCCTATTAAATTTTTCAACACATAGTTCTAGTCCTTGTAAAATTAAAATGTGTTTAATTGTGCTTATTATTTTTAAATGATTTTTTACGGATTTATTTAGAACATTATAAAATGTTCATCCACAAAAAAATTAGCTCAAAATTTGAATTTTAGGTCCAAATTTTTAATACTTTTATCTTGAAATTTTGGCATTAAAAAATAGGCTTAATAACAGTTTTGACCCCCTATGTTTCAAGAAGTTGCGATTTTGGCCCCCTAACAAAATAAAATACAAAACCGCCCCTAAGTATTGTCCTTTTTGCAGTTTTGGCCCTCATGCTAATTTTGACCAAGTCAAAGCTGACGTGGACGCCACATGTGTATTTTTTTTAATAAATAAAAAAAATAAAAAATTACACACGTGACGTCCACGTCAGCTTCGACTTAGTCAAAATTGGCATGGGGGCCAAAACTGCAAAAAGGGGCAATATTTAGGGGGCGGTTTTGTAGTTTATTTTGTTAGGGCCAAAAACGCAACTTCTTGAAGTATAGGGGATCAAAACTGCTATTAAGCCTAAAAAAATTCATATTTTATCCATAAAATGCTAAAAAATTATAATATTTTATAAAAGAGTTTCTTATAATGTTATTAACATGTCTATAAAATAACCATTAATGTTTTTTTAATAAGTTTAAGCATAATTAAACAAAATTCAATTTTACAGGCACCAGAACTTTGTATTGAAATATTTTATAGCGACCAAAACACGTCACTTTTTTTTATTGGGACCAAAAACTATTTAACCCTAAATTTTATAACAGTTTCTTCATGAGAGAACATTAAAGAAAACAATAGTAGCATATTTTAATTTGACTTTATTAACTTGTGATGCAGAATGCTATTGTTTTGTTATATTTGGCATGTGCCTCTTCTGTTGCTTGCTTCCTAGGTGAGTTTTCAGTTTTGTTACTATTTTGGTTTTTACTTCTCTATAATTTTTTTTTCTTGGTACAGTTCCCTCAATAATTTAATTTCTAAATGATATATAAATATTATTAGGTAGTACCTAAAAGTATATACAAATTGTGAGTAACCAAAAAATAAAAAATGAATAAGAGTAACCAAAGAAAATAAAATTAAAAATTGTCACCACATATATTAAGTTGTTAAAGACTAACATGATGGACTGAAATAATAAATTTCATATACAACTTAATATATGTCATGGCCTATATTTGAGAGAAACTGATATTTTATAGATTAAATTGATACTTTATTCATTACATATGATACACACGTATTAACGTCGTACCTTTTTTTTTTTTTTTTGGTGAGGAACTTCAGAGGGTTATTGTTGGACAAGAACAGGTGAAAGACAAGCTGCAAGAATGAGAGTTAGGTACTTAAAAGCAGTTCTAAGGCAAGAAATAGCATACTTTGATTTGCATGTTACAAGCACATCAGAAGTCATCACAAGTGTCTCTAACGACATCCTAGTAATTCAAGATGTTCTTAGTGAAAAGGTATAAAAAGTAAAATTTGTTTTACTTTGTATCAATTTTTATTTCTATATAGGGATGAAAATACGAAGTCACGTCCAAACTTTAATTATGTTGAATAAGAGATAAAATTGTGTGATTGAATAACACTGTAGAAGGTCTATTATATAAGGGATTATACACTTAATTACAAAAACATATTCTACATAATGTAACTTCTAGAGTAAGCTAGAATATATTTACGACGTAAATATAATCTATTTACTATTTATCTAAATATCAACAAATATCATAGATTAAATAGGTTGGACCTTTTTAAAAGTCCAAGGCTTTTATCTAGTCTATTACTTGACACAAGCTATTTTTGAAGAGAACTTCTTTTTCTACCCCGACATTTCAAAAATCTACACGTGCCTAAAAGTATATTTATGGAGGGTAAAAATATCGTGTTTCGGCGGGAAGTATGGTTTCGTATAACTAAAAAAGGAAAACGTTAATTAGTGTTCCTATAATATTAGTTAAAGAAGCAAATATAATAAAGATATCTTGAAACTTGAGTCAACAAACTTTTAAAAGTTTAATAAATGCTCTTTTCAATACAATTTTTTTTCTTTTGTTTCATAATTACTCCCTCCGGTCTCAAATATAAGAAAATATTCCTTTTTTAGGTTCATTGAGTAGTTAATGTATCTCGTCTACAATGTAAAGCAGATACATTAATTATTCAATGAACCTAAAAAAAGAATTTTTTCTTATATTTGAGACAAGAGGGAGTACTTCCGAAGTGACTTGGAGGGAGGGAATGAATGTTCCTTTTTAAGGGTTTGACCTGGCCATTTTTAAGCCTAGAGAAGTCTATTTAAAGACCTAGTTTATATTAAATTTTCTTTAATATATATTTTGTGACAGTAACATTTAGTTCATTTCTTGTTACTTGAAAACTACATAGGTTCCGGATTTTTTGATGAATATATCTAATTTCATTGGAGGATACATAGTGGCATTTGCATTGTTATGGAGATTAGCAATTGTTGGGTTCCCTTTTGTAGTACTACTTGTGATTCCTGGTTTCATGTATGGGAGAGTTTCGATGGGATTGGCTAGAAAAATTAGAGAAGAGTATAATCAAGCTGGTACAATAGCAGAAAAAGCAATATCTTCAATCAGAACTGTTTATTCCTTTGTAGGAGAAAGCAAAACCATAGATGCTTTCTCTGAAGCTTTGGAAGGATCAGTGAAGTTGGGATTGAAACAAGGCTTAGCTAAAGGCTTAGGCATAGGAAGCAATGGTGTTGCTTTTGCTATATGGTCTTTTATGGCATATTATGGTAGCAGAATGGTTATGTATCATGGTGCTAAAGGTGGTACCGTTTATTCAGTTGGATTTTCGTTAGCAATTGGTGGATCGTAAGTATACATGTACCCTTCATCTTATTTTTTTAGTTTTCTCAGGTCAAAAGTTTCATAGTTTGTGGGATTAAAGTTTAAGCGTGGTTTTAAATCACGGTTTGCGATCACGATTATGGCCGTGTTATCATAGTATTAAAGTCTCCATGATAATAATGAGACCTCGTCGGTCATATTTTCCTATGATTCTCAAAGTATCAAGGATCCCTACGTGATCACGATTTAAAGCCTTGTGCTTAAGTGGTGCCTTTTTTAGTTAATATGTGAAGCACAAACACTTACATGAAAAAAACACAGACAAATCGACACCCATAATCAATTTGAGAAAATGAATCATTTTAAAGTAATCACATGTGTCAGTGTCGACAGTGACCCGTGACGGATACTGGATACACCTTTAATCAGAAGTGTCGGTTCTACAAAGTTGTTAATTATATTATTTTTTCTTATGTGGCAGGGCTTTAGGATCTGCTATGTCAAATGTGAAGTACTTCTCAGAAGCAAGTGCAGCAGGCGAAAGAATAATGGAAGTGATAAAAAGAGTTCCAAATATTGATTCTGAAAATATGGAAGGTGAAATTCTAGAGAAAGTGTCGGGGGAAGTTGAATTCAACCATGTTGAATTTGGGTATCCATCAAGACCAGAAAGTGTGATCTTAAATGATCTTTGTTTAAAGATTCCATCGGGAAAAACAGTGGCATTAGTAGGAGGAAGTGGTTCAGGAAAATCAACAGTTGTATCACTTTTACAAAGATTTTATGATCCAATAGGTGGAGAGATACTTCTTGATGGAGTTGCTATTCATAAGTTACAACTTAAGTGGCTTAGGTCTCAAATGGGTTTAGTGAGTCAAGAACCTGCTTTGTTTGCAACAAGTATAAAGGAGAATATACTTTTTGGAAGTGAGGATGCTACATTTGAAGATGTTGTGGATGCTGCTAAAGCTTCTAATGCTCATAATTTCATTTCAATGTTGCCACAAGGATATGATACTCAGGTTAGTGTTGATTGCTTTTGTAAATATGCTATAACCCAAATATTATTAACTGGAATTATGTTACTGATGGTCGAATTAGGCAAGTGTACCAAATTGTTTATCAAGTAATGAAGTGATAAGTATAATATCGTATCCACAATGATTTCATTTTGTTTAAACAATCCGCGTTACTTATTTGAGAAGAAAATAATATAAAAGTGTTCAGGGTGTAGAGATTTGCAATTTTAATCTGTTTGCAACAAAGCAGGTTACCTGTATTGGTTGCAGAAATGTTACCAGCGGTTAGGATTCTTTGAATCCCCCTATACATCTGTTGGAATTAAATAACAGTCAAGTCGCGTTCAGTTATCTAGGTGATGAATCCTTCAGGACGTTTTAACCTAATCGGTTTGTCAAGTTGCACCTGCTGCTCACGCGGTGAACCTTACTGCGAGGTCTTACTCTCTCGGTTGATTTCGGTCTATCCCTCCACCTGTTTAGTTGCACCTGCTGGTCACACAATGATTTTTACGTGTGGCGTCTTACTCCCTAAGGGGTAATTGAAACATAAACTTAAGTTGGCGTTCCTAAATTTCCTAAGGTATGGTGGCCAGTGTTCCTAAATGTTTTCTCATTTTTGAATCTTAGGAGTACATAACACACTCTCCCTCTTGGTAGTTCTACAAACGGGCAGCCCTATCAGCGTCTACCTTACCAAGGTACAAGGAGAATGAAGTTACTGGGCTGATTTAAGTCATGAAGTCACTTGTTTCCTTATTTACTAACTAGTTACATCCTGGTTTCAACATATTTTACTCAATATTAGTAATGTCACCTCCTAAGTACTTACTACCAGGGTTCACACGCTTTTGGTATTTTTGACTAGTTACTAACTAATTACTTCCCAGATAGACATATATAAATATCAAGATATAAACATCAATATTAGACCCTGTCACTACCTAAGTGCCTAAACTAGGGCTGCGCTCCAAAGGAGACAAATCATACGCACTACAGTAAAACTAAATAGCAACATAAAATAATTGAATAAACAACACTAAATTAGAGTTTCATCTTAGAATCCTACCCTAAAAAGATTTAGTTACCCATGGTAACTAAAAACAAATTATAAAAAGAAATAACTCCTCCTTGAAAGCTCCTTGTGTCGCCTTCCTCTTGAACTGCCTTAGTTCTGAACGAGAAATTATGAATTAGGAATGCAGTATTTATAGGGAGAGTTTCCACCTGAAGTTGGATAAAAAAACCGGGCTTTTTCCCACAAAAAGTAGGAAAAAGCAGTTTTGGCCTGCTCTACTCAATGCTCGGGGAGCACACCTCTTGCCCTAGGCACATGAGTGTGCATTTCAAACCATAACCTAGGCGTGTGGATCATGCCCTATGCGTGTGGCATGAGTGTGCTTTCCGGGCCCTAATTCTTCATTTTTCTGTCATTTGGGTGTTTGTTTCCATATAAGATGTCTTGTGAACTGGGAACATAATTTCTCCCTCTGTAGAGTCTTCTGAAGCCTCTTGAATCTTCATTCTTGATCTTACCAAGGTATTCACTAATCTTTGGATGTTCTTGCTTTTCCGATTTGCATGATTTCTTCGTGAATTACATCAAAAATACCCAAGAATTGCTATATTTCGGAAAGAATAGAATAGAATTACAGACTTAAATATAGAAAACATTGCAAATGTCCTGAAATCATAGGCAATTGTTCTAATACTCATCTTTTATGCTGGTAAAACCTACTGAAAATGTCTGAAAAACATGCTAAGAAGAACATAAGGTGACCTGTCATTAATTACTAACCAATTGTATGAGTAATTAGTGGAATTTTCCTAGGATATGATACTCATGTTAGGGCCAGTTTCTTCTGATATTATGCTCCTATTAAAAAAAGGTATATTTTAGTTGATGAAATTCTAAAAATCAGTCGATTTAGCCATGAAATTTATGAAATTATCATTTAGGTTCTTAAATTAAAAAATATAAATCAAAGTCTAAAATGTATATTTACCTTTTCTAAAAGATGAACAGGTAAAAAGGTAGTTCAAAATCATAGTCGTGGTTGTTGGTGAACCTTAATATTATGAAGGAAACTGTCGAAAAATGTGGCTGATGCAGGAACAATTGGGTTTTCTTTGAATGAAAAAGATTATATATAATATAAAGTTGGACAAGCCACCAAAACAAGAAAAACAAGTTTCCTTCAAAAAAAAAAAGTTAACCACCAAGAAACCAAAACCAAAAGAAATTACCAGCCAGTCATGAAAAAAAAATCAACTGAAACAGTGCTTCAAACTCCACCAAGAACCCAACGAAGAGGCAATGAACCAAGCCTACTGTAGGCTGCCTACATCACCAAAGGGAGGAGGTACAGAAAACCAGGAAAAAACCCAAGAGACCTCGCTCAAAGGCACCCAACGAAGGCCCCCACACAGAAGGGCTACAAACTCCAGCAAAACCCAGGAGTGTATGCAAAAAAAAATAAAAAAAAATTCAGTACCATGAGGAAAACTGGATTTTATCAACCAGTTCTCTCTCATCAAAAGGTTTACCTGAAAACAAAATAGCATTACGGGTTGTCTAGATGAATCATACAACTAAATGTCGGATTAACAAAAGACCACATATAATCTTTCCCCACTCAACCAACCCTGAAGAAACCTCAAAAAGACATTATGTGACAACAATTGTTGTTGCAAAGTCGTTGGAAAAACCTCTAAAATCTTTATCTTGTGGCCATAACATAAGTGCGATTGTAGAGTGCAATTTAGAACTACGGTAAAGAGTTACGGATAAACTAACATATTTAAATTCCACTGGAGGTGCCATGGAACTATAAAACTTAAAATATATTGACTTTTGTGTTTGGTCAAATAGTCTAGTGGCTAGAAATTTACCTCTTAAAGTACATTGACTTTTAACCGATTTGCTAACGGGATAAAAGACAATGACATTGAGGCATAAGTAGCACGAATACTTCCCCATTCTTTTTCCAAGTATTTTAGTAACTATAAATTTAAAAATTGGTGTTTTTAATATTCCTTTACTGGTAAGTTCTTAGCACAAATCAAATTATAAAGAGTGATTCGAGGAGACGTCAGTAGACTTTCCCTAAATTAATTATTACAAACAATGGCTACTCCATCAGACCTAATTATCCTCTGTAGTTTATGCAAGAATTTTCCCATCCTTTCTCAAATTAGACAAATTCTAATTGGGCACAACTCCAAATCAATTTTAATTAGGTACACACTCACAAATAAAAAAAAAATTAAAAGATAAGAGATTTAAATAATGCAACTAAATCATTTCTCTTTTAATCTTTTACATTTGTGTGTGCCCAAATAAATTTGATTTGGGTTTGTGCCTAAGTAAAAATTGCTCCTCAAATTAACTTATTCACATTTAAAATTCTTTTATTCCTACTTGATGGCTGACACATTATTAGCTGCATGTTTACTACTACAGGTTGGGGAGAGAGGAGTTCAAATGTCAGGGGGACAAAAACAAAGGATTGCCATTGCAAGAGCTATAATAAAAATGCCAAAAATTCTATTGCTAGATGAAGCAACAAGTGCACTCGATTCTGAATCCGAAAGAGTTGTTCAAGAAGCTTTAGACAAAGCCACTGTTGGACGCACCACCATCATCATCGCTCACCGCTTATCCACCATCCAAAATGCAGACATCATTGCGGTTATTCAAAAAGGTGTGATCATGGAAACGGGATCTCATGAAAGCCTCATGCAAAATGACAGTTCTCTTTACGCCTCCCTTGTTCGTCTCCAGCAAACAAAAAAGGACCAAATCGATGACACCCCATCTATCATGCATAAAGATCACATGCAAAACACGAGTAGTTGTAGACTCGTGAGTCCATCTAGCTCTTTCAACTCAACAATGCAAGGCAGTGATGATGTTTTTAATTATAAAAATGTCGTTGAAGATGTTGTTACTAAATTTGTAGTTGATGATGATAATAATGATAATAGTAAAAACAAGAAGTTTGAGGTTCCTTCCTTTCAAAGGTTGTTGGCAATGAATGGACCAGAGTGGAAGCAAACGTGTTTGGGTTGTATAAATGCGGTTTTATTCGGTGCAATTCAACCTGTGTTTTCATTTGGATTGGGGTCGGTTATATCGGTTTATTTTTTGGAGAACCATGATGAAATCAAGAAGCAAATTAGGATTTATGCACTTTGTTTTCTAGGGTTGGCTGTTACCTCAATGGTTGTTAATGTGCTTCAACATTATAGCTTTGCTTACATGGGAGAGTATCTAACTAAGAGGGTTAGAGAAAGAATGTTTTCCAAGATACTCACATTTGAAGTTGGTTGGTTTGATGAGGATCAAAATTCTACAGGTTCTGTTTGCTCTAGACTTGCCAAAGAAGCCAATGTGGTATGTCTTCTCAGATTTATTTTATTTTATTTTAAATTTTTATTCTATGTTGGAGACATATAATATAAAAATTACAAGGATAATCAACTTTCAAATTAGCATTGAATTTTAAAAATGAGAATTAAATAAGAAAAATAAACTCTTCACAAGTTGAAAGTAAAAAGGAATAGAGGAATTATTTGCTTTCAATTTTGTATTCTGTGATTCAGTTTGCTAAACACGTTGACCTAATAATGTGTGTGATAGCATTGACAAAGAGGAAGCAACATATAAAAAACAATGCAGAAGTGAAGGGTTCAATTACTATATAATAGTAACGATAGGGATACCAAAGTTCATTATGATATAGTATAATAATAAGAATGCAGTTTATATGTTAGTTTGTTATGATCTAATGATAATTGGGAAGGCTTAATGGCAATTTTAGCTCCCTAACTTTTCCAAAGTTGTGATTTTGGTTCCCTAAGAAAAAAAAACTACAAAGCCGCCCCCTAAATTCTGCACCTCTGGCAGTTTTGGCCCCCAAGGCCAATTTTGACTCAGTCAACGCTGATGTGGCACCCTAAGTGAGGTGCCACATTTTTTTTTGTCTTGGGTGGCCAAAACTGCTACAGTTGCAAAACTTGGGGGGCGGTTTTGTTGTTTTTTTTCTTAGAGGACCAAAATCGCAACTTCGTAAAAGTTAGGGGGCGAAAACTGCTATTAAGCCAATAAGGAATGCAGTTTTATATTTTGTGTATAAACAGATATCTGGATGATTTTTTGAAAGGGATCAAGAAATAACTAGTGAATGAAATTTGGTGTTTGACACAGACTTAAAAATTGCTCTTTTATCTTTTCATATCAATGTATGACCCATTCATTTTGAAGGGTGTATCTTTTTAGAGCATTTTGAGAAATGTATAGTTACATATGATATTATTATTTGTTAGAAAAGAGGACATGCATTGTCGGTGTAAACTATTATATAAGGACGTCTAATAAGAATTAAACAATTTATGGTTATTTTTAAGGAAACAAATTGATAGTAACTCAAAAACCCTTTGACACCTTTAGAGAGAAAGAGATAGAGAGACTGATGTGATATGTTGTTGATGTGATAAAAAGAGAAAGATAGATAGAAAGTAAAAAGTTGAATATGTGTATAAAGTTAAAGGGTGTTCAAATATAAAATTTATATTTTTAAATAGTGATTACAGAGTGAACTTTCATGAAAATATCATGAGCTCTCAATGGATGACGACGTAAAACTATTTTACATTAATAGTGTGCATCCCTATTAAATTCTTTTTTTAACACTTCCACAGGTAAGATCTTTGGTGGGTGATAGATTGTCTCTGGTGATACAAACAATTTCAGCAGTTGTAATAGCATTCACAATGGGCCTACTTATTGCATGGAAATTAGCCATTGTTATGATAGCAGTTCAACCAATTATCATATATTGTTTCTACACGAGGTTTGTTCTTCTTAAGAATATGTCAAACAAAGCTGTCAAGGCCCAAGATGAATGTAGCAAAATAGCTGCTGAAGTTGTTTCAAATCTAAGAACCATCAATGCTTTTTCATCCCAAGACATAATTCTCAAAATGCTTGAAAAAACCCAACAAGGCCCAAGTCGTGAAAGTATAAGACAATCTTGGTTTGCTGGCATTGGACTTGCATGTGCACAAAGTATTAAATTATGTAGTTATGCTTTGAGCTTTTGGTATGGTGGGAGACTTGTGTTGCAAGGTTATATCTCAGCTAAGGCGTTATTTAAGACTTTTTTAATTTTGGTAAGTACCGGAAAAGTTATCGCTGATGCTGGTAGCATGACGAATGATCTTGCTAAAGGTTCCGATGCCATTGGGTCGGTTTTCACAATCCTTGATAGGTATACGAAAATCAAGCCTGATGAAATAGAAGGTCATAAAGCTAAAAAGTTAATAGGAAAAATCGAATTTTGTGATGTATATTTTGCATATCCGTCTAGACCTAATTTGATGATTTTTCAAGGATTCTCGATTAAAATTGATGCTGGAAAATCGACAGCTCTGGTAGGGAAAAGTGGTTCTGGGAAATCAACGATCATAGGGCTAATTGAGAGGTTCTATGATCCACTTGAAGGGATAGTGACAATTGATGGCAGAGACATAAAAACTTATAATCTAAGGTCATTAAGGAAACAAATTGCACTTGTGAGTCAAGAACCAACATTGTTTGGTGGTACCATAAAAGAAAATATTGCATATGGATCATATGGTGATAAGGTTGATGAGAGTGAAATTATAGAGGCATCAAAGGCTGCAAATGCTCATGATTTCATATCAAGCTTAAAAGATGGTTATGATACATTGTGTGGTGATAGAGGAGTTCAACTTAGTGGTGGTCAAAAACAAAGAATTGCAATAGCTAGAGCTATATTAAAGAATCCAGACGTGTTGCTTTTGGATGAAGCAACAAGTGCACTTGATGGTCAATCAGAGAAATTAGTCCAAGACACTTTAGAAAAGGTCATGGTTGGAAGGACAAGCGTGGTTGTTGCACATAGGTTGAGTACTATCCAAAACTGTGATTTGATTGCTGTTTTGGATAAGGGAAGTGTTGTTGAGAATGGAACACATTCATCTTTGTTGTCTAAAGGGCCAAGTGGAGCATATTACTCTTTGATAAGTATACAAAGAAGACCAACCAACATAATTGTTGATTCTTCACATGAAATCAACTAAATAAACAATATAATGTTTTTAATGTTTGAAGGGAGAAGTAACAAAGATGAGTTGGTGAAATTAAAAAGAAAATTGACAAGAAGTTCAGGGAAATTTGTTTCACCTTAGCTTCCAAAAAAATTCATTTCTACAATCATCAAAATTGTAGGTTTTTCTAACATAACACAATTTCTATGCTAATTACTATATGTTTATATAGTAATATAGTTAAATATTTTTTCTACTATTTATAATCTTTGTTCTATATATCTCTATATCATATCATATATGAATAAAACCATGACTCCCACCTAGAAAAAAAGTGGAGTAAGGAGATGACACTTATTGAAGTAGTCTTGGTAGTCTTGTTCAGCCTCTTATTTGAAAATATTATTAATATTGTTAAATTTCAATTCTAATTTATTATTAGTCAATTATATTCTTATCGCATGGTCAACCTAAGAGTACTAATGACATTGGACTCTTATTTGATGATTTTGTTAGCATGAAACAACAACTTCCTGCATAAGCACTCTTTGTCATTCTTTGTCCATGACTTATATACTTAATATCACCTCAACATTTATCCTTTCCACCAACAATTGAATATGGGTAAAAGTTGCCTAAAAAAATGGGACGTTTTTCAAGAGCGTTTGTCTAAGGAGACTTTTTTCTTGATCTTTGGGCACTTTATCTTGGCATATAAAACAACGTTTTTTAATTATAGTCATAGGTGGCTACAATTATTACTTTTTTCCCTAAATATGAATCAATAGGAACACTTAAAATGTGTAGTCATAGTTTATAGCTAACATTTTATAGGGTCATATTAAAATATACAATTTAGCAATTATTTTGTAAATATAGTCGATTTTTTTTAAGGAAAATATATATAGTCGATTATAACCGGTTTTAAAAAAAAATTCAATCATATCTCAAACAAGATCTAATTTAACCACACATCCACAAAAGTTGTATTGCAATAAAGTTAAGTTCTAACATTAATTTAACACATAGTAGTAAACAAAACGTCTAACATTATTTAATACTAGGTTTAATACCTTGAAGTACAAACCTAGCAAAATAAAATAAAAATTAGTTCGTTCAAGTTTAATGCTTTCAACTACAATAAAAAAATGTTTTTTGGTCCCTTATGTTTTAAAAGTTTCAAGTTGGTTCAAAACGTTAGTCATATTGAAATAAGTTTGTCCCTTCTGTCACTTTGGCCGTTTAGAGATTTGGTTGCGAATATGAGTGTTGGAATTTAAATTACTTACAAAATCAGTTTTAAAACATTTTAATTTTAATTTTTTTAAACTCAATATTATGTAGCAGAAAAGATTAACTTAATCGTGAATAACGTTTTGGACCAACCTAAACTATTAAAACGTAACGGACAAGCTTGAAACTTTTAAAATTTAAGGGACCAATTTAAAACCTAAAATAAACATAAGGACTAAACATGCAATTAAACATATTTTTACTATTATGTTATTAAGTAGTTTTCACCGATGGAAATGAATTAGTAAGTTGCACATCATCTCCATTCTTTTTGTATAATAGTCCCCTATAAATTGGAGTTGATAAATGTCTTTCATTACCATCTTAGATAATAGAATGAAATGACTGAGTCAACAAATATTTGGTGAAAAAAAATCCATTAATTGATCCTGAGAAGAGACAGGGAGAAGCTTCATGTTCGCTGTAACACCCTATTTCTATTAAAGTGATAAAACACGCGAATAATACAAATATTCAAGAAATAGACGTCACGTCTCCAATAAACCTCAAAATCATGTATATAAAAATTTCTCAAAAATTGCAGCGGATATATATCATACATCTCCAAAGTATACATGTCATAAACTCAAACATATATCACCATATAAAATCTCCAAATCCCAACAAGTGGGTAAAATCTCAACAACATAGATCAGTCCAAAATAAAGTATAGACCGACAATCCTACATCAGTGCCTATGCTATAAACAGATAAACGGAGGTAGCTCCCGCTATCCTCGAGCAACTTACCAATCAAGCTAAAAGATCACTCCTGCACGCCGTCTACCCATTCATACAAACAGGTAGGCGGTCAAAGACCACTAGGGGTTAGCTTCACATCATCATAATCAACATAATTAATTGAAAATGTATTTAACAAATTAAACTTCAAATAATCCAAATTAAGAGATAATTCACTTCAACATTATTCATCAACACCAACAAATTCACAG
>Ga0315913_1001866_pt1 | contig 24064 bp, 9 predicted proteins | sample MpolsnodulesMG_FD_207736 | JGI IMG/M metagenome (GOLD analysis project Ga0315913, IMG submission 207736) | Medicago polymorpha root nodule microbial communities from Los Angeles, California, United States - small nodules | ecosystem: Host-associated > Plants > Roots > Nodule | place: USA...
GCAAGATATATTAGTGATTCGTGTATGTAATTGATAATTTTGTTTATGATTGAAATACATCTCTAAGAGTCATATTTAATACATGAAAAAAGATGGAGATGTGTATTCTTTACTAGATGTATTGGTAGTTCATACATAGTTGATGTTGTTATTTGTGATTGAAATACATGGCTCCAATAATCATGTTTAATCCTTTTTTTTTACGAAATCATGTTAATCCATTAGAATGAGAAAAAATCATTTGTCCATGATTTATATCATATTCAAAAATAATATTTAAAATTAAAAATTTATGATATATTAATTCTATTTTTTTTAAAATGATAACTTTTAAAGAAACAAAAGAAAATAAAAGAAGTTGTTTTTAGTAGTTTCTCCACATTTTTTTTTATAATAGTTTGTTGTTTAAAAAATGATTTTCATTCCGGTAAATAAACACATAACAGTTACTGTTTTTTTTAAATTAAAAATAAATCACTAGTGCTTAGTAATAGTGTTTAAAAATTCACCTTTTGAAGATGATTTAGCAGGGTGTTCGGATTATAACTCTTTACACCATCGATCATATGATTGTTAGATTATAAATCACACAAAACTTTAATCATAGTTTTTTTGAAACTCATACATATAATTGATTTGAATTTTCTCACCATGTAAAACCTTTTATATGACATTGTGTATGAGAATCAAACTCAAAGTTAGTAGATCGTGACCTGCATGCGTCACATGGATAATAATATATTTTTACTTAATAGTGGTATTTTCTATTAATTTTGTAACTGTTTAAATTATTTATGTGATGAATTTGGTTTCGAACTTCAACCCTTACATATTATTATTAAATGTGCTTTCTCATTTTTAGTACAAATGTGCTCTCTTATTTTTTTTTTAAGGGAGATGTGCTCTCTTAGTTTTTATCAACGTTTTATTTGTTTTATTTATTTTATAAATTTTTCTATCATGTACAAAGTTTTAATCAAAAGTAATCAAAGGCTTGATCAAAAGTAATCAAAGGATAGAAACAACTTTTAAAATTGGTTCTCTGTTTTGTTTTTGATTGATACAGTTCTATGTTTTGTTGATATATACTAGTTAATATTCCTCTTATGATCGATCTCTCGTTCATTTAATTCTCATATTGTTAATATAATTATGTGACATTGACTGTGCAATTTTTAATGGACCTCTCATGTTAAAGTTGACGTACGCATCCTCAATTGTGTTTCCTTTTCTATGCCATAAAAATGTTATTGGTTGTAGTTTTCTCTTTTAGCGTAGGGTCATGTGTTTCTTCTTATGGTTATTCCTTCAAAAAATGTTAGCTAAGCTTATCATATCATGAGGGATGCTACTGTCACTCTTTGCTAAGCTTATATATATGCGTTTTAGATGTAGGTATGGATCAACAATCCAACCGTTAAATGAATGAGATATACCACTTTTTTATCTTTAGATGAAGCGGTAAATACCACTTAAAACTCATTCATACAACCATCATGAGGTCCTAAATTCAAACACAGGTAAAGACGTTCGGCCTAACATATAGACATTGGTAAATGAATTAGGTCTTACAAACAACATACTGTTATCATTAAAGCTTAAAAAGATGTTGATAAATATTGACTTGCATTTACTTTAATAAATATTTAACCTGCAAACTTTTTTGAAGCAAAAAATATTACTACCTCTGTCCCTAAATATAAACTTTTGAGAAAAATATTTGTCTCTTTTTATAAGACTCCTTTGATATTTTCAAGTACATTAATTAATTTTTCACCAACATGCCCCTATTTATTTTATATCTTTTTCTTTAATAAGCATTAAATACTATGTTGAAAACATACATTAACCCTCTCTCTTACAGGATAAAATTGTAAAAACAATAGTAATTATAAACAAATTTATTACCGCTTTCAATTTTCTTAATTCTCGTTATTTTTCTGAAAGGGTCTTATAATTAGAGACGGAGGTAATACATGGTTCAACTTTTCTTTTAATGAAATACACACAAATTCTCCTTAACTTTCTTATTACTATAATAAAAAAGGTGCCAAGAGGAATGAGTTTGCCATGCAATTTTCTTGTCATGCTAGATTCAAGATAGATAGCTCAGTTTAAGTTTCATATTTGATAGAGAGAGAATGCCTCAAACAACAAAACAATACTATTGTTGTCATTCTTGCATATGCGCTGTTGCAACTTGCAACGTTGCAAACTTAAGAACTAGTTGTAGCAATAGAATTATTACAATCACGTTGATTATTTCCTTCATGCATGGTGGGTGCTACGTATACTGCTTTACCTCTTATGAGTTGACTCATTGTCATTCTTGACACATTGGACCTTTGTTCCTCTCATCAACTCTAGGTAGGTGGAATGTTTCTTATTCTGATCCATGCACATGAGTCAGTGTCCAATGTGGACACAACCCAACCCACAATTTGATTTCCCTTAACCTCACCTAGTCACTGCATTTTTTGGTCAACTTGGACCAGAAATTGGAAACCTTTATCACTCGAAACCCTTGTGTTGTTGGGTATAGTCTCTCTCATAGGTTAGACTTAGAAGCACATATAATAGTAGTAACAATGCATATTATACCATACAATATAACTTATGTACGTGAAATCCATATAATTTTTTTTAATAAGCCAAATTAATCCATCTGAACCAAAAAATTTAAGATAATCACACTCTAAGATCACAAGTCAACACTACCAAACTAATTCAGGCGAGACAATTTTTCTCAGAAATTTTGATGTTGCAAACCTAGTAAAAATATTCTACATTCTTCAAATGGGAAAGGTTGTGTTGTGGACAAAAATGATGAGAGTACTGGCTAAATATATGAGGACAAGCATAGTAACTTCAAGTATTAATTATTGTTGTGTACAGTACGTTTTTCTTATTTTGGTTCACATATATAATGCGACTCAGCAAATTAAATGCTCCAAAGAAGACCATGAGACAAAGACAAAGTAGAGAAAGAAGAAAACTTGACGACCAATAAAAAAAACATATATTACATGTAATGACATTTTAAATCATTAATAAAATCATCTTTTATTGCGAAAAAAAAATAATCATAGAAAATATCATCTTAATTTTCTTTCACGATTTTCGGGAGCATTTGTGTTACGTACATTATTCACACATATTCGCCTCTACATAACTACATTTACTTGATCTAGAAGAAACTAAAGCATTATTGCCACAATTAAGTAGAAAGAAAAAAGAAAAAGAAATACAAATGATTGGGGGCAACAAATATGATCCAATATAAAACCACATAAAAGTGTAAACCAACCCTAAAGATAATATTGACAATGCACTAAGTGGACTAACCCTAACGGTATTAACAGAAAGAGCCTGACAACAACAAAATGAGGCTCTTTGAATTTTTGTGAAACATCTATAAAGGAAATTACAAGGAAAGAAACCACTAAGTCATTAGAGTTTATGTTTGGGCCCTTATTTGGTTTTGGATTTATGCCCGAAAAGGACTACCGAGACCGAGGATAAACTTTTGTGTATCCTAGAACAAGAAGGGTCTGTTTGGTAACACCCAAAAAGGAGCTTATAGGTTATAGCTGATAGCTTATAAGCTCGTCTGACAAAAAAAGCTCTAGTTTGTAACGCTTTTTTACGACAAGCTTATAGCTTATATCAGGAGCTTATAAGCTATTTTTCAGAAGCTACTTCAAGTAGCGTTTGAGCTTATAGCTTATAGCGTCTCACTTTTAATTTCAGTTTTACCCTTATTATTTTAATTAAAATCCACTTTTACCCTTAATATATTACTTATATAATTTAAAACAAAATGAGGCTATTACCTTAACGTACAACATCGAGTGGGCACTTCAAATTAATATACGATTTTTTTTATAGCAATTTCTTTTTCTAAAAAAAATGTTATCGTTGTATATATATACAACTTGTCCCTTCAATATATATGCATCTTTGTTTTTTTCCTTTAGCACTTTTCTTTTTTTTATCTTATGGGTATATTATTTTGTATTTTGATTTAAAATAAAACTTTACACTTTAATTTTTTATAAAGTATAAAAACTGAAATGAAAAATAATTCAAAATAAATTTTTAGGAAAAAAAAGAAACTAATTTAATAATATATAAATACTTAAATTACCAATTTTTTTAAAAAACAAGAATTTTTCAAATATCTGAAATACTATTAGTTAATATAGATTTTATTACGAATCAGGAATGTCCTTTTATGTCATTTTATATTTATCAGCTAGTTGAACCGCTAATTTTACCAAACACTTTAATTAGCTTATCAGTTATAAGTCATCAGCTATCAGCTATCCGCTATAAGCTATCAGTCATCAGCTATCAGCTAGCTTATAAGCTAGTAGCTGTTTTTACCAAACAGAGCCGAAGTATTAATCTTTTGAGGGAAGAGATGGGGAAAACTTGTTTCCCACATACGATTTCACTTATATGTTTTGATCACAAGAGCAACGTCCAACGAAGAACAACAATGTTCAAGTTGGGAGTACCTGCAAGCACTTTGCACTCAAATCAGTAAGAGAGAAAATATTGAGAGGTTTTTAGGATAGAGAATGTGAACATGAGGGATGATTTAAGATCCCTTTTTATATAGTCGTCAATCTAACTGTGAGAGGTGATCGTTGATAAGTTGTTATGGGTGGCGGGTTCGTAACCGTCAAAAGTTGTCAAGCATTGTCGAATGCGTTATGGATAAGGAATCCTAAGCTTTTGACAATTGAGAAGCATGATATGAGTATAATGTGATGAAGATACATGTGTGCCTCAGTTGGGTCCTTGCAGAATTGGGATTCTGCTTGGTACGTAAAGGGTTTATTGTGCCAAAGATATGTTTTAACCTCCTTTGAGATTGAGCTTTTGCTTAGTGTAGGATCTTCGTGTATAACCTTGTGAACAGGACGGAGGGAACATGCCAAACCGTCCTTCAGGAACTAAGGCATGACCTACTTAAACTCTGATTTGACCTAACTTGTTTATTAAATAGGTTAGACTCAAACTTTTCTATAAGCTCGTTAATTTAAGTAGGTCATGCTAAGACTTATAGAAAAGCCTACTAAACCTATCATGCCGTGTAATTATATATACTCCATTATATATATTAATAAATTTTTGGTTCCTTCAAATTTTCAATACCATAATTTTATTTTATTTTGCAATTTGGGATTTCCTATGAGTTACAAAACTCTTGGTAGTACTCTCATATTTCAATTCCAACGAGTGCACATACTTTTGGATATTATCCTCTTAATCTCTTACTTTTTTCATTATCATCTTATTCCAAATTATAAAGTAAGAAACCCTATTAGCAACAAAAATAAAAGACAATAGATCAAATCTATGCAATACACGCTTATTAGCCTCTACAAAATGGATGTACATACTCTAATTTTTTATTGGATATACATGTAATATGTGCTTACAAAATTTTATTGACCTATTAGAAATATATACTTATTAACCTTTTTATAAATAGGTCAAATGTTCTATTTATTTATTTTTAGTACAAATTAGACTTTTAGACAAGTTAATAGGTCAAGTCATACTTTTATAAATGACATTTCAGATTTAAAATAAAACCTTTAACAAACTAATGAATCAAACTTAGGTTTTAGTTTCTTTAAACTAGATCTGTCCCATTAGATCAAAACTATTCCCACCCCCTTATGGGGAGACCAAAACTGACAATGTAAAATATTTTTGCACGATGTATATAAATTTAATTCATTTTTAAATTATAATTGCAAAGTATGAAATTCAACTTTAAAGAAACACGGTCTATGTTCGTATCCAGCATTTGACGTACATCAATACTTCTCGGTTGCATTAAAAAAATGGGGAAGTCGCAATCTTACGGATGATCTTGGATGCTCTGGTGTTAGGCCTCTAGCATTTACCCTCTGTACTTTATCCGAGGTTGTTGAAGCAATAGAAAAAAGTGTTGGCTTTACACCTCAAATTATTTGTAGAGAAGATATATTTGGGAGTTATGAATTGCTAGAAATCCGTCTTTGTCACGAGAGGAACGGAATCGACCTCCGAAATTGTACACGAAAGCATGATTGTCCGACAAATTTTTATTGGTCGCCGGCAGGAGGAGCTGAAACAAAAAAAATTCCATAGGTGGGCATTTTTTTTAAGGAAGTAAAACTTAATTTTTGGTTAATATCATGATTAGTAAAAATAAAATAAAACTCCAACATTCAGTTGAGTGGTGACTTTATTGATATTTTTTATGTAGTGTATGAATTTTCATTTGGGTGTTCCGCCTATATACGACACCCTTTGCTATGTTGTTTTTCTTATGTTTGTCTTATGCAAATACTTGATTATTAATAAATTTTGTCATTAAAAAAAAATGTTGTCGTATGTATCTTTAAGAAACTGGTGAAAATGAGAATTTCATTGAATATCTCGGCCTTTTGTAAGGTAGCAATTTGATTTCCTCCCTTTAATCTTAATTTTACGACTGGTACATTTTTTTGTTGTTAAAGGAAACACATTTAACTCATTTCGTTAATCAATAAAGAGTTATTACAAAGAGGAACATAATCATAAATATTGTGACTAGTGTAAGAATTGGTTGCTACAATGAAACTGAAAGCAACCATATTCGTTTGTATTCGAATAAACTTTACCTCAAAGTTACATTTTAAATTTAAAATGTGAATAAACACTCTTAACAATCATATTAAATTCTGGATTGGCCTTCAATTCTATAATACACTGCAGCATCAAGAACTTGGGGATCACTAAAAGTCATTCTTGAAACAGCCATTTTGTTACACCTTATCCTTCATGGATTTGCAACATAGCAATACCTTATCCTTCATGGATTTGCAACTCAGGGCATAACTAACCTGTCATAGCCTTCACTAAAACCCCTCCCTCGCCACGGATACAAGCACCATATAACCAGTCCAATTGTAACTTGTAAAGCAACTTGCGTCAACATTATAAATCATACATTGCACCGTCGTACCATACTTTTTATCGTTTCTGCTTTTTCAAGTGCGCATAGCACATTGTTAACTGGACTTCTCTGTATAAACATCATTATTCTCATCCTTCCATATGAGATTGTCATTCTGTTCTTCCACAATTAAAGAGATATACATGATTAAGTAAAAATATATATATTAGAGTAGTTACTCTTATCTAAGATTAGGTTTCTTTTGTATTTTACTCAATCATAAAAGTTTGTTACAATCCAAAAAAAAAGGAAAGTTAGTTACAATTGTGTCTATATAATAAACGGTGTTTCTATGATTTACTTTTAATATATAGGTTTCTTCAAAATTTACACAGTAGATTGGAAAACGTACGTCAAGGGATTTCTCTAAGTAAAGGTGAGTTTGTATGGTTTTATTGGCCTATCAAATATATTTTTGTATATTTGCTATACTAATAGGTCTATTTTTTGTCAAAAAAAAATAAAAATAGGTCTATTGCATCGCTATGAGACAATACATCGTTTACGAGTTATATATTGTGAAATTAAACACCATAATGAGTTTTTAGAATTTTGATTTTCATTGTACATCCAGTGCACTAAATTATAAATTTTTTATTTTGTAAATATTTTATTATTCGAGTTTTATAATTTGTATCTTACCCTTGTTTTTTTACAAAAATAAATTGTAATTTATTTGTTTCAAGTTCCAGAAAATTAAAGTTTTGTTATAATTGATTGATGTCCACCACCCAAAAAAAATAAAATTGATTGATGTAAGCAGATTTCCTTTTTACACCCACAAGGCCGGAGAGTTGTTTGCTTCAGGAGCATCTCTTCAATCATTTGCCGTTGATAAGTTCGTCCAAGTCAAAGATGGAGAAATCAGTGGACATGACTAATGAAAATGTTAGGAACCATATTCACGATGACATTGCATTCTCCATTTTATCTAAACTGCCTCTTAAATCTTTGAAACGATTTGAATGCGTACGCAAATCATGGTCACTATTGTTTGAAAACCCTTAATTTATGAGCATGTTCCGCAACAATTTCTTATTTAATAAGAATTCTTATTATGATGAAACATCTCTCCTCTTGACTTATGTTATGCCGTAAGATGCTAATCATCCATTTAATTTTGTGTTGTATTCCATTTCGGGTAAGAGATTTGAGAATAAGGTCAAATTGGATTGACCAAATCCATTCAATGAGGATGACCTTCATCCTGGTTTTTACATTTTTGGTCCTGCTAGTATTAACGATGTTCCATGTCTCTATAAAGATTCTCGTATAGATTATGGAAGAGTTTTATTATGGAACCCAACTATTGAGGAAATCAAGGTCATTCCTCGCAACCCTTTTGGTTATAAAACTCCATATCGCACCCCATTTTTTATATTCATGGATTTGGTTATGATCTTGTTAAAAATGAGCTGATTCGACAAATATCATTTGTGGGACAGTTAACATTTGTGCCGAAAGGTGCATCTTACGAATCAAGTTGGGATACATATAGCCTAAGAAGCAACTCTTGGAGACAACTTGATGTTAATATGCCACATAGTTTTAATTCTTGTGTCGGCGTCTATTATACCTTGATGGAATGTGTCATTGGTAGGATATGAATGAAGCAAATGACAAAGTATATTTGGTGTCATTTGACATAAGTAACGAGACGTTCATTACAACACCCTGTTAGACATTAAATCAAGAAAAATCTAGAAGACTTTAGAAGTATGATGCACCGCCTATGTATTTGCTTAACCATTAAGAAGTAAAAATATCTAAGTACTAGCACCACCTAAAATAATATAGCACTGTCACTAGAAAAATCTAGTATGAACCGCCTCTATAGGAATAATCTAGCACCATCTAGGTATTTACTTAGCTAGAAGATTCTAGTAATTGCATTTACTTTCTTATGCATTAAGATTAGAAGCCTATAAAAGGCACATGCTTGTACCATATTGAATCGTCAAGTCTTCAGCAATAAAATTAGTGTGTGTTCAAAGAAATTCTTCATTGTTCTCTTAGTTATTACTTTGTGAGTTTGTGTCCCACTGATATCACACCCATAATCTTAAACATAGATGATTGTTTTGATTTTACATTGTTGTCTAAAAAGTTGATGGTATTAAATGGATCCATTGCTTGGATCACAGAATATAAGAAGACAACAACTTTTCACATATCAATTTTGGGTAAAGTCGGTGTGAAGGAATCATGAATCAAACTCATGATTGTTGGACCGTTGCATTGTGTAGAATATCCTATCGAAGTAGGGAAGAATGGTAACATATTTTTTACCAAAGAAGATGATGAATTTGTCTGCTTCAATTTAAGAACAGAAACGATTGTGGAGCTTGGTATCAAAGGCCAGTTTCGAGATTCTCGACAGTAATTTATAAAGCAAACTCTCTCCCAATCGGAAGAATTGCTACTTAATTTTTTTATTTTATTTTTAATTTTACTGAATATTAATTGTTTTTCTTGATTCTATCGAAGTTGTTTTGCTAAATTCAGTCCAATTTAAACTTGCTTTATATATAATTTAGGCTAAATACCATTTTTGGTCATTTTAGTTTGACAAAATTCGCAAGTTAGTCCTTTAAGTTTTGAAAGTTTCAATTAGGTCTTTTTAGTTAGACATAATTCTCAAGTTAGTCTTTAAGTTTCAAAAGTTTCAAATAGGTCCTTTTAGTTGATAAACTATTTCACCATTACCCCTGTTGTCAGTCTCCGTTTAACTGATGTTGATGTAGCCGTTAAGTTGTTGACTTGGATCAAAATGTTGCCTTTTAAAAGCTCAAGGGTGTCAAAACGCTACGTTTAATGGTCACAAATGATCATTTATAGTGCTAGAAAGACAACTATTTACAACAACAAATGTCTTTCTAGCACTATTAAACGACATTTATAATGCTAGAATGATCATTTGTGACCATTAAACGTAACGTTTTGACACCCTTGGGCTTTTAAAAGACAACGTTTTGATCCAAGTCAACAACTTAATAGCTACATCAGCATCAATTAATGGGTAATGGTGAAATAGTTTATCAACTAAAATGACATATTTGAAACTTTTGAAACCTAAAGGACTAACTTGGGAATTCTGTCAAATTAAAAGGATCTATTTAAAATTTTTGAAACCTAAATGACTAACTTAAAAATTCTATCAAACTAAAAGGAGCAAACATGGTATTTGACCTATAATTTATCGAGTGAGAGATTTGAGAATAGGTTCAGTGAAATTAGATTGGAACATTACTTTGGAACTTTAAGAAGATATTTGGTTTTGGTTTTACAAGCATAATGTTATGCATATCAACAACGTATAGAGGCACCGTATATCATTTACCCTTGAATTTACTATTATTCTTAAAAGATAAATAATAATGTAGAACTATTTTATAATAATTTGTACACTTCTCTTTCAAACTCATATTATATTTCTATTTTTTTTCTTCTCATTCTATTGTTTTTAACCAATAAAAAAAAGGAAAAGTTGTCAAGAATAATTGTACAAATATTTCATTCCTTTTCTCAAAACCAAATATATTGGAACACAAAGTGCATCAACACATGACATTGTACAAACATATGTATCATTTGTTCCTATAATGATGTGCATAGAAAATGAAGCGAGGCTAAAAAAATATTTAAAAAATGCAAAACGTATCCTAATCACGGCCAATTCTTACTTGATCACAAACCTACATATAAAGGTTTGAGTCATGCTAAGCAGTGCCTCCAGGCCACTCGTTAATGAAACCAAAAATGAAAATTTTAAATTGAAAAATTACACCTTTTTAAGCATGTAAGGAATTGACTGCATAACTTACAATGTAATAATATTATATTTGATTCTTTAACTGGTGTTCATGGGGATTAGCATTTTCCTAGACTAAAAGAAAAATTATTTAAACAAAGCATTTTTTTTTTAAATTCCCGAGAATCGACAAATTCTACTCCGCATTGTTCACAAAATTTTGGTTGGTCTTTTTTATCTCCGATTACTCGATAATTTCCACAAGCACAAATCCCACTTTTTATAGGCCCAAAAATTCGTTCACAAAATAATCCATCAACAATATATATCTTGATGTGTGTGTCTAAATTATTTTTATTTAGGCTTGTGTCCGTATAAGTGTTGCTTCTTAATCACATGAGAAAACAATGTCTGATGTCAGCTTTTATGTTCCTCGGTCGTTGACTCATTTCTCTATTTGTGATACCACGTCCTAAATACTACTCCCTCCAATCATATTTACAAGCATAACACAACCTTTTAGATTCATCCAATATTTAGACGAAATACTAGTACTATATGTTTTTGATCACACCAAATCGGTTCATTACATCCTGTATTATCTACCTCAACAGACTTCTACAATTCTTTCTCAAATTATTATGGCAAATAGACTTAAGAATTAAAAAATACAATTTGTATGATGAAGGATTTTTTGTTGGATCACGATTTCTCAACACATGTTTTAGATTTAAAATGAAAAATAAACTCAAAAGATTATGATCCAAAATATAATGAGAGAGCAAGAGCTTGTTTGTTTTTGTGAAGAGTTTGTGAGAGAATATTGATTTCACTTGAGAGATGATTACTCTGATTCGCAAACTCTTTGTTTTTGTCTTCAAAGTCTTACTTTATTTATAGAAGCTTAGAGACTTGTTGCCCACTTCATAAAACATCTATTTGTGCTTTAATTTGAATGCCATTTGCGCTCCAAGTTGATGCTTAGCAAGAAAGCATGAAATTTGCACATGCAGAATGTTCCCAGAACGTTTTCAGTTAGCACAAAGAGGAAGTTCACGTGTGATTGTAAGCTGTAGAAGTGCAACCAACCGTAGGGAAGTGAGATGATGATGTCATGCAATGATCTCATGTTTATGCCACTTAGATATTTCACGAGATCATTGGCAGAGCTACATATGTTTGAGGGGGTTCAACCCCCCGGTCTATTATAATTCACACCTACAATCCTTAAAAAATGCACTATGACCCCCAGATTAGATAATGTTGCACCCTGCATTCAATCAAACACTGCCAGAATCGATTTTGCATCCTTCACTCTCACCGTATGCACTGCTATGCAAACCACGTTCTGACCCTTCACACACTTTTTATTTTCATTTTTTAACAAGTTCATTCAAGTCCACTTCATGCACTTTCCTTTACCTTTAAACATTTTCTTTAATTTAAAATTATTTCATGCACATTATCTTTGGATGAGTGTCATTTTAGAGTATGTTTGATTTCAATTCTAGAGATATAGGGTTCGTTTGTTAAGCTTTAAAAAAATAGATTTTGGGTTAAAAAAATCTAGAGATTTTTTTTAAATATTTTTTTAAAAAAAAGATCGAAAGCTATTTCTGTTTGTTCACTAGCATAAAAATAGTTTTTTTTTTAGATTTTAATATTTTTTTAAAAAAACCCAAAGCTATTTCTGGTTTTTTTTCTTTTATCATTTGAAAAGTGTAACAAACTAGATGAGTATACATATACTTACTTTTTCATTATCCCACTTATGCCCTTAAACAACATTTTCTATAATAAAGATTGTTGGTGGTGTCATTAAAAAAAAAGAATTTAGAATATATTTTTGTTATATTGTTGGTGTCATTGAAATAGATAGTCATGGTTAGTTTGGTTCGTTATAACTTGAAAGCAGCAAACATTTATATTTTTAGTTTTAATCAAAAAGAAAATTTTGTAATAACAAACGTTAACGCAATAAAAAGAGCGGAAAGACGGGCACGTGAGTACCCATCTTTTCGCTAGTTATTGTAATTTTAATTAAATTTTAAACGTTTGAACCCTCTGCTCCAGGGTTCTGGCAACACCACTGCACGAGATGAATCGCTTTTTCCTTAATGGGTCAAAACTTCATTTAAAGCCCGTAAGTAGTATTTGTCTTTTACCAAATCAAGTCATATGATTATTATTCTTTTGGTGAGACAAATAGAATGTAATTAATTTCTTGATCTCAATGATGCAAAGCTATTAAGATAAAGTTCATTCTTGTCCTTTTGCATGAATGCCATGGAGAGAGATGTAATGTTCCAAGGTCGTTCTTGAGAGCTTTCTTAATGAAACATTTCTCATAAAATTGAGTAGTAGATAACAAGATAAAATTAATTAAATATCTTTATCATTCTTAAGACATTAAAAAAGATTTTGCTTCAACAAAAGCAAACCTTCTATTATCTATGTAAAAAGTTAACTCATTTATGTTATCTGTTATCTTTCAACGGAATGTAATCTCTGCAATATAACATTACTCTTCTAAAAAAAATATAGCTTTACCATTGGTAAATTTGTTTAAGGGTATGCTTGAAAGTGAAAAAGTCACCCTAAAATATGTATTCCCTTTATTGTAACAAATTATAATGATTTTTTTCAATTATACCAACAATATAACAAATATAATATAAATTCTTATTTTTTTAGATGACACCAACAAAATAACATTCTATAGTCAAAGTTGTTTAAGAGTATAATTGAAAGTGAAAATGTTAGTCCACCATAATGTATTCTCTTTATATATATAACTAGTGTTAAGAAGGGCACTCCGTGCCCACATATTTGATCTTTTTATTGCACTAACGCGTATAAATTACGAACAATATATTTTGTGAAATATGGATTTTGATGAAAATTATCTTGATTTTAAATATAATATAGGTATAGATATTTTGCACTTTCATATTGTAACAAACTATACTTATCTTTTTGGATTTTGATGAAAATTATTTTGATTTTAAATATAATACTCCCTCCGGTCATATTTACAAGAGAAAATTGACTTTTTAGATACATTGAATAATGTATGTATCTAGTCAAGAACCTAAACCAAATACATAAATTATTTAATGTATCTAAAAAGTTAATTGTTTCTTGTAAATAGGTCCGGAGGGAGTATATGTATAGATATTTTGCACTTTCATATTATAACAAACTATACTTATCTTTTTCAATAAAAAAAAATAAAGCAAATATAATATAAATTCTTATATTTTTGAATGACACCAACTATATAGCCTTTTTATAGACATATTTATTTAAGGGTATAATTATATGTGAAAAAGTTAGCCCAAAATTAAATCCTCTATTTTCTTTATATACAGTTTATATATATATATATATATATATTCAATTTAAATCTTTTTTAATTTGTATTTAAAAATATGAAGTTCAATTAAAATAGGTGTTAGTCTTCAAATTTCTTATAAATATGGTGTAGATATGAATTTAAATTTTAAATTGAATAGGAATTGAGTTGATAGGAGTAAAATAGGAATAATAAAAAATTCATTCCAAAATCTCATTGTTTTTAAGCAAATGAGGTGGAGAATGTTCTACAACACTAAAAGTAGATTAAAATTAAAATAGTACAAAAACCGGAGGGGCATAAAACTTAAATTAGTGTAAGTAAAATAAAAAATTAACCCACAAGGATGACATGAAAGAACACTCTTCATCTCTTTAAACAACACCATTCATCTCATCTTCCTCAATTTAACCCAAAAAAACCTAGAAAAGATGATGTTGGGTTTATTTTTATGGGTTGGATTGAGGAAGATGAGATGAATGATGTTGTTGAAAGAGGTGACCGATGTTATTTCATTTTGATCATTGTTGCCACAACTTACATGTCTCTAAAGAAATATTAACTCAGTTATTTTTGTAAAAAATGTCTAAATTTAACGTTGGAGACCAAAATGGCTAGCGGAGTATGATACAAATAAGGACAAAACATACTAATAAAAAATACATATTTAAGAAGCACCAATCTCACATCACAATGAACAAACATTACACCTTTTCTTTTTTTTATTTCTTTTTTATTTTTTTTACAAATATACATTTTTATTTTATTTACTATTTGTCTCTATCTTTTCAAATACCTTAATTTTTTTTTAAGAAGCATTTCCCATATCTAGATTATTTACACTTAAACGATCCATCACGCAATCTCAATCGTCCGATCTTTGATCAAAGCATCAAGCGATTAGTACTTTGCCTTTGCAAAACAGATCTAAACACGTATAATTAAAATGTAAGTTATGATCGCCTAATCAAACGGTCCATATTGCATCCTAAATCCAATATTTTCACTTGAGATCAAAGCATCAAGCGATCACTATTTTAGCTTTGCAAAACGAATCTAATCGCACGTAACCACCAATTATTTCCAATTTTGACCCTTAGAAATCACTTTCCTAAAAACAAATCAACCCACACACAATTTCAAAACCTCTATTACTTCCTTGTTTTGAAGTGATGCTTCACTCCCTCACATACCCAATTTAATCAAATCAATCTTCCCTCCCCTCCCAAGCTTTTGATTCCATCACTCTTAACAAACCCTAGACTCTCTCTCTCTCTCTCTCTATATATATATATATGCGCACACACACACACAAAATCAATTAATTCTTTGTTTTCTATACCCAAATTTTTCCAATTTTTTTTTCTTTTCACTTCCCATCACAAAATCAACACACCCATCATAAATTTTTTGACCCTTTCATTTCTTCAACCGATTCTACGATTTTCCCATTTCATAATTTCCACAAAACCCTAATTATCTTTACGTGGGTCGCTAAAAAATTACACCTTTTTCTCTTTGATCACGAATGGGTAAGACCAAATTCACCTCAAAACTCGTTTTTTATTTTCATTAAAGAAACGATTTTTTCTCAAAAGGGTTGAATTTTATGAGGTTATTGTGATTATGGTTTGAATGATTTTTTCTGTTTGTGAAAAACAGTTTGCAGTTATAGAGGCAACAATGTCGGATGATATGCTAGTGCATTTCTCGTCGAATTCTTCGAACCAATCGGATCAGTCTCTGCCCACAAAGATTGCCAAGTTGGAAGCTCGAATGGTGGGAAAAGGTTCTTCAACTGCTTCTCAGCAACAAGGTTGGCCTTCTGTTTCTTCTGCTGGGAAATTCAGTGGAGTAGCAGCTGAAGAAATGGTTGAGCCTTGCAGTTCAAGTGATTCTGACGATGATGTAAGTTTTATACATTTTTACCTGCAAGATGAGTTATGTGTTTATGATGTAAGTGATTCTGTTATATTTGTTGCTTATTTGATAAATGACAGGGATTTTCAATGCCGATTTAGTGGCAGGTTGTGGAAGTTTTTATTTGATTGTTTATCGAGTATGTAGTTATCTGGGTTCTTGAATGTGTCAGACGCCGTCTCTAACGTCTTTGAATGTATCAAAAGTAGAAATTATCCCCAAATATATATTTCATTAGTCAGTTTGATTCTCATAAGTGTTTTTGTTAGTCAGTTAGGTCCTTGAATGTGTTGTCCACTGTGAAGCTCGAATATGCGGGTGGGGTGGGGGTGTACATTTATGAGGATTATTTTTGTTTTATTTGTTGCTTATTTGCTTGTAGTGATTGGGATTTTCAATGCTGATTTGTTTTGTTGGTTGACTGATTGTTTATCGAGTAAATAGCCATTTGGGTCCATGAATATGTCGAACGTTGTTGCACCCTCCTTACATTTTCAAAATTACAATTGCAAAAATATCCCCGAATATATCTTTCGTTAGGTAGTTTGATCGTCGAATGTGTCTTTTGTTAGTAAGTTAGGTCCTTGAGATGTTGTCCACTATGAAGCTCGAATACGTAATGTGGGTGGGGATGTGATACGATACAAATACGTGAAATTTTTGAACTCTAGGACACGTAAGAGCTGGATATTTTTTTTTTGAAGGACGTAAGAGCTAGATATGTTAACAAGTGATTCTGATGATAATGACAATTTATTAATGAAAATATATTTGTAGCTCAAATGAAAAATGGACCCCATCTAAAACTAAAATCGGGTCAAGTTCTAACTGTTCAAATGGATTCTGTAACAATAAGATAGCCACATTTTTCCATTATATATAGAATATATCCTGTCATTTTTTTTACTTTATTATATTATATTATATAAATAAGATATCGATAAAAAAAAATAGTGTGTTTTTTTCCGTTATGGATTTCCTGGAACATATCGTCGTATTTTCAGTGAGTTCGTATGGAAGATATTCAGCCCCTCATACTACAAGCTCACCCTAACCCAGAGCAATTTTTTTCCCTTTTTATCTGCAAGGTTTGGTGGTTTGAGGGTTATTTTTGTTGAATTTGTTGCTCATTTATTTGTAGTGATAGGGATTTTCAATTCTGATTGTGGAAATTTTTGTCTATTGTTGTTTTGTTGGTTGACTGATTGTTTATCGAGTAGATAGTCATTTGGGGTCTGAATGTGGAAGACACTGTTACTACCATCTTCGTTTGAGTGTATCAAAATTAGAAAAACATCTCCAAATATATATTTCGTTAGTTGGTTTGATTCTTTGAAGTGTCGTTTGTTAATAAGTTAGGTCCTTGAATGTGCTGTCCACTATGAAGCTCGAATACGTAGTGCGGGTGGGGGGTGTGATATATGATACAAATACATGATATTTTTTTTTTTTTTTGAATTTAGAATATGATACGAGGTAGATATGTTAACAAGTGATTCTGATGATGATGTAAGTTTGATCCCTTTTTATCTGCGAGATGGGTTTGGTACTTTGAGTGTATGCATTTATGAGGTCTCTTTTTGTTATATTTGTTGCTCAGTTGCTTGTAGTGATAGAGATTTCAATGCTGATCTAGTAGCTTTTTGTAGCAATTTTTGTTTGTTTCGTTTTGTTGGTTGACTGATTGTTTATTGAGTAGATAGCCATCTGGGTCCATGAATGTGTTGGGCGTTTTACACTGTCCTTGAATTTTCAAAATTACAATTACAAAAAATCCCCAAAATATATCTTTCGTTTGGCATTTTGATCCCAAACGTGTCTTTTGTTTGTGAATATGGTCGTTGAATGTATCGACCATAAATCGAGAGTTGAGACACATTTATGGATGTTTTTATAAATTTGATACAGTCAAGGACTTTAGTGATACGGTCTCGCTCATTTGAGAACCAAAATGACTGTTTACTCTTTGTTTATCCTCATTATTTATCTGTTTATGGTTTTTGATATTATAAACGCATGCGGTATTTTTGTGTTTTCATTGTTGATGTTATTTTGTTGACAAGATAATTTATTGAGTATTTTATTGTTGATTATCTGGAAAATAGAAATGGTCGAATGTGTTCTTTTGATGGACTAAATTGATAGATTGCCTTTATCTTCATATTTCTTTCTATTCCAGAATGGTGCAGATTTCTTGATTCAAGCCAACACACGTAAGCGCTTAAAACCTCATGACGATAACGATGATGTTTCTGAACGTGCTGAGGTTTGTTTTTATATGGTGGCTCTATATACTCTTTGCTATAGTAGTAATAGAATAGCCGTGTCTCATTGAAAATACGGCAATGCGTCAGATAAATTGCTTGTGCTTGGCTTACTTCTAAATACTATGTAGTTGCCATCTTCTGTTACTAGTATTTTGATGACTTCAACAATTGTAAGAAGTGGTACTCTGTCTCAATTTGGTGTCGTAGCTGTTTCCATTCCAACTGAATAACTATCACTATATCAGGTTGTTACTGAAGGAAGACAAACTAGTTTGGAGACAAAAAATAATGTTGATGCAAATAGAAAGAAATCTGGTCGTGGAAGAGGGAGTTCTGGTTCAAGCAGAGGTCGTGGTTCCAAATCTAATGATCAGACCAGAACACAAATTTCTTCTTCAACAGTTTCTGCTTCAAATGGTCAGAATGAGAATGTATGTCGTAAAATTATTTCCCATCAAATATTTGGTTCATTAAGCAATAAATTTTATGGATTGATCATTTATGTCGCACTCCTTGATTGTTCGTTACAGAACTCATATTTTTGTTTGCAGGATGGTAGACTCAAAGATCCGTTTCGTAATGATAATGGTGCTTCATTAGAGGTACGTCTTCTTTTATATTTTTGAGTTCCACGTGCAAGTTTTAAGGCAAGTAGAAGAATGGGTGGCTTTATATGTATATGATTAGAATTATGATATGATCTCTTTAAATTGTCCCTTTCCCCAACATTTCTCAATGACACTGCTGATACTTTAACTTCATTAACTTTCATTTTCTTTTTCTTATTTTATTTCATCTTTGTATTAAATTAGGAGGAAATTGTATCTTTACGTGCAAAAGTTGTTGTGTTGGAGGAAGATTTACGTAAAGCAAAGCAAGAAGCCTCTCAGCATCAGAATATTTGTCCACAGTTAGAAAAGGTATATGAATAATTGTCCTATTGCAACAAGAGATGTGAACCAGAAGGATGTTTTCTGAATCTTGAATTGTATCAAGTCATAAGATATCATGACAATTGATAAATAGTTTCAAAAACATACACCTATAAATGAAAGAAAATAACTACAATAGAATTTTCGCCCAAATTTTACACAATGGAATTTAATTTGTCATTAATAATGAATCATACATGGCATATATAATTCTCAGATTCAACAAAATTTAAGGCCCAAACTAAAAAATGACAATAATTTACACTGTATTTCTTATAGAAGGTGCAACTGGGCAGTTGGCATCGTAACTCATATTCCAAACCAAGTCTGTTGTATGACCTGACAAAAATGGCAGTGAAACAACCGAACTGTGTTATTCAAACTGCATTCTTTTGATACCATTTGCTAATTGAATTTATAGTGAACTGTAAATATGCTTTTATGAACTGTAAATTGTAAACACGTATTAAAGGTAATAGAATTGACGGTTGTTGAAATTAATGTGATGGTTTTCTGTTCTTCTAATGTTTGATTTTGGCACATGTAGGAACTGAAGGAATTGAAAGATCTTGAGGAGCAAATGAAACCTAAGGTTTGATTATTTTCATCTTTTGATTGTGGTTAAACTTTCCTTCCCAATTCTCTCAAGACACAAAACTCCTATTGGTATACATGTTATTTAAAATATAATGAAGTGGTGGATTCAATTGTGCATGCACACGAAACTTCTATAACAAAGATGAACTAGAAATTTTAAAGAGGTTATCGTTCTCTTACTCCAAAATAAGTTAAGGCATTGCATGTGTCGCGTATAAAAATTAAGTTAAGCCGGCATATTAACATCCAGTCCTTGAATTTTGTAGAGAACAAAAATAATATCCGATTTGCTGATATCAGTTTCAAAGGCTGAGAGACAAGAAGCAAGACTAAAAGTACGACAGGACTCATTGAGACTCGGAAATGTTGGTGTAATCAGGTATAGGTAGAGCATTGTGACAAATACCATTTTATAATATTTTTACTTAGGTTTTCTTATTGGTTTATTATATGAATTTTAGAGCTGGAACTGTCTTATCTGAGACCTGGGAAGATGGTCAGGCGTTAAAGGATCTGAATGCCCAGCTTGTATGTCTAACCTCTTTCTTTCCCTTCATATTTATTTATTGAATTTATTATGCACCAATGGTATTTGTAAGTATGACCGTAGATGTCTTACCCTCTTTGGGACAATTTCTTCATAATATATTGGGATTCAAGATGAGATTCCTATTCAAAATAGTTAAACACTAGAGATTTGTATCAATGTACATTAGCCAATGCTTGACATATGCATTTTAATTTTATTGCTTGAATATTTGTATGTACACTATAAAAACAAATTGATTGTTTCTGATGTAACACATTATCGTTAAATTGAACTGTCTCTAAATATATTTACGTGTTTCATTTTGGTAACAATGGTTTTATGGGCCTCTCAATTAGGATCTTGGATTCTAAATATCATCAAACAAGGGCCTTTCTGCTTTTGTTGGATTGATGAATAAATACAATTTTAAGGATGGTGTCTTCGAACTTCCACCTGTTTTCCTTTTCAGTACTATTAGGCATTAGCTTGTGGTATATTTTGTGAATGTTTCTATAACTTTTCTGTGGTGGTTTTTTTATTTGCAATTGGAGCCATTGCATATATCAGTAGTTTGCATTAGTAAGAACATGAATTACTTTATCTCTTGATTTTTACAGAAACAACTACTTGAAACAAAGGAGGCAATTGAGCGCCAGCGCAAGTTATTCAAGAAAAAACAATCTGGTACCACTCAGTTTCCTTTTTTCTGTTAACACTTGTCTTCCTGAACTTGGGGAAGAAGGGTTAAGTGGACTGAACGAGTGACTGTCCTTTTCCGCTTTTCCTTTCCCCTTCCCTTTCCCTTTCCCTTTCCCTTTCCCTTCATTCGTAGTTTGTACCAATTGTCATCATAACTAACATATACCTTGGATCATAATAAACCAGAACACTGTAATTTGTTTGCATCTACTTTTAATAGCCTTCTCTATTTACTTATTTATATGATATTATTATAAATCATGAATATGCTCCTTAAGATGGCTAATCGAATCGATACAATAAATATCTGTTTCAGGCTATGAGATACTGCTATGCTATCTTGTATCACATTATTCTGCTCACTTTCTAATGGTTTGAATTTTATTTTTCTTGACCCTTTTCCATGCCTGAAGATAAGGGTGATGGAATAGATGCAGAGGCTGGATTGCTGGAAGATATTCTCATTCACGAGGAAATCTATAAGTCTCGACTAGCCAGCATTAAACGGGTAAGTTGCTACTTCTCCGCTTATTCTATTTCCTCTTTATACTTCTACTGACTGAACAATTTTCAGGAAGAAGAAATTGTTTTGCGAGAGAGGGACCGCTACGAACTAGAAAAGGGAAGACTAATTCGTGAAATGAAACGCATTCGGGATGAAGATGGTTCACGGTTCAACAATTTTCAGATTCTAAACCATCGTTACGCCCTTCTAAACCTTCTTGGAAAGGGAGGATTCAGCGAGGTGTACAAGGTCTAAACTTTACTGTACAATATTAATCATTTTATCGTATTTGTATTAATTTAGCGAATATTATACAAGGTTGAGTTACTAAAACCAGAATCCTAGAGAGTTCCTTTGCCTTTTATTGGCAAATGTAAATAAATACATTTTTGCAGTGATTTGAAGTAAAATTTCCAGCAGGCTTTTGATTTGGTGGAGCATAGATATGTTGCATGCAAGCTTCATGGTTTAAATGCTCAATGGAGTGAAGAGAAGAAGCAAAGTTACATAAGGCATGCAATTCGGGAGTATAATATTCACAAGACCTTGGTCCATCGTCATATTGTTCGTTTATGGGACATCTTTGAGATTGATCCAAATACATTCTGCACTGTTCTAGAGTATTGCAGCGGTATATACACCTCATCTGTTTTATGAAGATAATTATTTTGTTGACTTTTGTGATAGATTATGGGTCTGTTTGGATTGAGTTATTTGAGCTTGCACTTTGTGAGACTGTTTGAGAGAGCTTATGAATACAACCTATGACATGTTAATAAGCTGTTTTCAGCTTATTTCCATAAACTCTCCAGAATAACTTATGAAAACAACTTATAGCTTATATGAAAACTTTTTGATTTGATTTTATCTTTTATTATAGAAATAACTTTTACATAGCACTTAAATGATTAACACATCTATAAGTGCTTGATGAAGTTGTTTATCCAAACATGCTTTTAAATATTGTATGTTTGATTTCTTGTTTTGTCTACTGCTCCTTCATTTGATCCTCCTCTCTTCTACCAGGGAAAGATCTTGATGCTGTTCTTAAAGCAACACCTATATTGCCTGAGAAGGAGGCTAGAGTCATTTTAGTTCAGATTTTCCAAGGCCTTATTTACATGAATAAAAGAGCACTGAAGATTATCCATTATGATTTAAAGCCTGGAAATGTTTTGTTTGATGAGCTTGGTATTGCCAAAGTGACTGATTTTGGTCTTAGCAAGATTGTGGAGAATGATGTGGGATCCCAGGGTATGGAACTTACATCCCAGGGGGCTGGAACGTATTGGTAAGTGATGAAGATCATTGTTGTAGGATTTCAAATTTTGAAGTGTTCCAAACTTGTTGTTTTTAAACTTCTTTCAACATTTGCTTTAATAAACTTCTTTTTGCCTTTCTTTCATTTTTGATTTGCAGGTATTTGCCTCCTGAATGCTTTGAGCTCAGCAAGACACCTCTTATATCATCCAAGGTCATTAATTTTTTTTTAAGTCGTGAATGCATGGATTATTTTTTTGTGTTATGAATCTCAATTTGTCAGTCATTTTGGTCAATGGATATTTCATTTTAACATAAGTTTCGTGATGTCGGTATTGTGCAAACAACTAAGTGTTGGATAATTATCTTACATGATAATCACATTACATTTCTGACTTGTGGAAAACAGGTTGATGTCTGGTCTGCTGGTATTTTGTTTTATCAAATGCTCTTCGGCAGACGTCCTTTCGGACATGACCAAACACAAGAGAGAATACTTCGTGAAGACACAATTATTAAGGCACGCAAGGTTGAATTTCCCTCAAGACCTACTGTTTCTAATGAGGCAAAGGTAGGTTGAGACCTTTTATGATAAGTACTGCCCGTAGCTAATTGTTCTTTGGCCATCGTTCATTTATTTATATTATTCTATTATTTAGTGGACACAATCTTCACCTGTTTTAGATTATATTATTGCATGAAAATCCGACTTTATTCTATGTGCAGGCGCAATTAGCCTTGACAATTTATCTGAATGTGCAAATTCTCTCCTCGGTATCACAATGCCCATTAAAATGTTAATGGTTTGATAGTTGAAAATAATTTGCAGCAATGAGAAAGTATTGGTAGTTCAAGATGTTTTTTCATTTAAAAATTTATCCTTCTAATTATCATCAGCACTCAGCAGAACCATAATAATATTTCTTAGGCATTGTATTATTCTCTAAGTAACAAACTATAAAGTAGTTATAATCTCAACTGTTGAAGAAGGAAACAAACTATGAAGTAGTTAAAAGTCTCACTGTTGATTTACCAACCAATAATTATAATTCCGCACTGTTTTCTCTGAATAACACTCCTCACGGTTTAGAGGAACAAAATCCAAAATACCTATACTTACTTTTTATAAATATCACTGAAACCTGACATTATCTCTATTTCATGTACAAATTTGCCAGGAATTTATACGGCGGTGTCTAACATATAACCAGGCTGAGAGACCAGATGTATTGACCATTGCTCAAGATCC
>Ga0315913_1001869_pt1 | contig 24047 bp, 19 predicted proteins | sample MpolsnodulesMG_FD_207736 | JGI IMG/M metagenome (GOLD analysis project Ga0315913, IMG submission 207736) | Medicago polymorpha root nodule microbial communities from Los Angeles, California, United States - small nodules | ecosystem: Host-associated > Plants > Roots > Nodule | place: USA...
TTTGGTGGATTTGTGGTTTTGGTGGATGAAAATTGTATTTGATCGGTGGATTTTGTTTGGAATGAAGTTTGGAGTTGATTTTGTGAAGAAATTTTGTGTTTTGGTTGAGTTTTGAAGATATATGAAGGTTGGAGGTTATGGAGGTTTAGAGAGAAGTTGAAGGATGAGAGAAGTTTGTGTTTGAGAATGAAGGAAGAAGAAGAAAAAAAATTGGTAAATGGAGGCTTGGGAGTCGCGTACGGCCGTCCCACTGCAGGCACGTGCCGTGCCAACTTTTTGGAAAAAGTGGGGTTTTGGCTTGGAAAGGTATGGCATGGCCGTACCAAGCTTTTGGTCCTAAGGAGCTCAAATTTTTTTGTTTTTCTCCTCATTTTTGGACATTTACCTGCAAAATAGATTAAAACAAAACAAAACAAAACAAAAGCAATTAAACTCGTGGGTTGCCTCCCACGAAGCGCTCGTTTATAGTCATTAACTTGACGGTTAGAAAGTGTCCTTAGAAAGGATCAAAGAGATGATATTGTGTAGATGACGCTAGGAAGCGTTCTTTCACATCATGATCTTTAATCATGCAATAATAATAAAGAGCGGGACCTTTCATAACATTCTCCAACTCAAATCCTACCATCTCATCACTCACTTGAAAAACAATCCTACCGTTCTTAACATCAATGATCGCTTCCGCAGTAGCGAGGGAGGGTCTTCCTAGAAGGATGGGGACATCAGGGTCCTCTTCAATGTTAATTACCATAAAATCAGCCGGGATGTATATCCCTTCTATCTTAACGGAGATGTCCTCAACAAATCCAATCGGGTGGATAGTAGAACAATCAGTTAAGGTATGAATCATCAACAACATCTCATAACAACAACAAGGTATGATTTTAAGTGGAAGAAGTGTTAAGGGAACGATGAGATAGTAGAACGATCAGCTAAGGTATGATTTTAGTCCTCAGCATTGAAACTTATCTGTTATTTAAGCTATAGCTTTTGGTTAGTCTCGTGATTTTAAGTTTATTTGTTTCAGGTCTTCTGCTTTCAGGCTAATAAAGAAGTGTTAAGGGAACCTCGAGTTGTGAGGGTTGGTTTGATTTAGAACTCTATTGCCCTCTCAACAATTGCGCACTTTTGTTTTAAATTCAGATAACGATGAAATGATAGAAGATGGTAGAGTTTCTCAGGGGACAGAGTTGGGTGCTCAGAAGTACGTTTTTGTAATGAACATTGGTAATTTTCTTACTTTGATAAGGAAAATGTGTATCATCTTAAGTTCTCAATTATATTGTTGTAGGATGAAGAGGTAATTTATGCAATTTGAAATGACAAGTTTAAGTTCTCATACAACGATGAAGCCTCTTATTTAGCTAATTTTTTTTATGATGTTCCTTTTATATTGTTTAGGTTTGTTATTTAGTTTGGCTCTTAGTTTGTGTAAAAGAACCATAGTTGATCAAGCATTCATAAAAAAGTAAGTCAACTTGTTGTCCTTCAAAATTGCATTTCGTGTGTCTTGAGAAAACATGCATTTGCTTTCTGACTCTGTATGAATCGCATCGAACAAGGATTGAATCGATTCATATGTCTTTCAAATAAACATGATGTTCTCTGACTTCCTATGAATCGTATCACCTTCATAGTGAATCGATTCATGTGTGAATCGTATCATTTATCGTTTGATACAATTCATCAAACTCTCTGACTATATATACTCTTCTCTCTGAAATTATTGAATCATTTGCATCTATTCTCTCTAGGTCTAAAACTCATTCCTCATACATTCTTCAAGATTAAACATTTTTTCATAGAATCACTTTATCTTTGAGTGTGTAGATTCTCTAGGGTGCTAGTAAGGATTGTAAGTTGGTTCTCTCAAGAAGATTGATTGGGCTTAATCAAGGCTTCAAAGGAATTGAATAATCTCATTACACCTCCAAAGGACTTGGGGGTCTTTCTAACCGTTCTTAAGATCGAAGGGGGTTCGTTTACCGGACGTAGCATTGAAGACTCGAGTGAAGAGATCGAAGGAGTGCACGGGTAATTCAAGGATCCGAAGATTCAAGAAGCACCAAATTCAAGCTTGGGAAGGTCAAATTACTAGGGGGGTAAGGGAACCACCACAGTTATTCTTGAAGCAGTTGCATCTCATGATCTATGGATCTGGCATGCCTTTTTTTGGATGTGCGGGAACGTTGAACGATATAAACGTTCTAGACCGGTCACGAGTGTTTGATGATGTGGAACATGGAAAGGCTCCAAGTGTGAATTTCTTTGTGAATCAACGTCCCTATAGTATGGCATACTATCTATCTGATGGTATTTACCCTTCTTATCCAGCTTTCGTCAAATCAATTAGACTTCCTCAAAGTGAACCCGATAAGCTATTTGAAAAAGTTCAGGAGGGATGTCGGAAGGACATCGAACTTGCATTTGGAGTGCTTCAAGCTCGATTTAAAATCATCCCTGAACCAACTCGCTTGTGGGACATAGTCGATTTGGGTATCATCATGAGGTCATGCATCATATTACCTAATATGATTGTTGAGGATGAACGAGATTCATATTATCAACGTTGGACCGATTTTCAGCAATCTGAGGAAAGTGGATCTAGTACACCGCAACCATACTCGATCGAGGTGTTACCCGATTTTACAAATCATGTGTGTGCTAGATCCGAGTTGCGTGATCCAAATGTTCACCACAAATTGCAAGCAGATCTAGTGAAGCACATATGAGCAAAGTTTGGAATGTTTCGTGATTGAAGATGATTTGTATCATACTAATTAAGTTACTCATGTGTTGTGTGCTTAGTTTGTTGTCTTGCATTTTAAGTTATTTGTGTGCCGCATGCTTAAAATACTCCTGATCAGACACCTCATTCATGTAATACTCCTGATCAGACACCTCATTCATCTAGTTTGCTTGGCCGAACATGTAATCCAACAACATAGGATGAATAGGTGCATAGGCACCCTGCTGACTGTTCCCCTCTCCATGTATAGACTGAGACTGAGGCGGAGGTGGTTGTGGCTGATGCTGCTACCGTGGTTGTGGTTGGGCTGCTGCTGCTGCTGCCTCCTCAACCTAAATCTAATGGATGCGCTCGTGATAATCCTTCACAAATCCATCCATGTATGTGTCATTCAAAGGCTTCATCATTGGGGCACTCAGGTCATTAGCAAAAAGGTCGCAGTCGGCATCCTCACAGACCCAACAGATCATGCTCAAGTGAGGCGCAACCTTTTTCTTACCTGCAGCAAACATATAAATATTGTTGGCGATCAACTCACCAACATTGATGGGTGCCCTATCCAGAATAGCAGCAATGGTTAGGAGACGCGGTAATGGAATCTCCGACGTGCATGTGGTGCTCTCCAAAGTTTGCACCACGAAAGATGCCCAAGCCTTAGCGTAAGGCTTGAAGTCGGCCCTCAATAGCATATGTGACACTCCTTGCCACTTAGAACCCTCCACGCACAGTTGTGCCAACAACTCATCCCACTTATCATCACCCCAAGTCTTGCACTCCTCCATCCTCCTCTTAACACCACACTCCTCAGGCGGATCAATCTCTAACAAAGTATTAATCCTCTCAGGACTATAATCAATCTCCTTCCCCTGACATAAGACACATACTTCCTACCCATGAACCTAGCATTCGCATAAAACTCCAATGCCAAAGTCTTGTTGGCTTGCTCGAAAATTATGCTATTCAAGGACTCCCAACCTCTCTCCATAAACACTTGAAAGAACTCGGGGTTGAATATGAGTTTAGGGAAATCAAATCCTCTCTCTTGGATCACCCTATACTGTCGGATGTCCTTGAACCGGTCTCTCGCAGCATCATTGTAAAACCGGTGCTTAACGGATGGTGGTGGTGTGGCGTTGGGGTTAAGCTTCACTAGTTGCTTGTGCTTGGGGACAATTTTGGCTTTTTTGGTTGGTTGGGTTTGAGTTTTTCCTTTGTTTCTTGTTTCCACCATGGTTAGGGTTAGGTTAAATATGAAGGTTAGGGTTATGGATTGATGGAATTTTGATGGAGATGATGATTTTTGATTGGTTGATGATGATGAAGAAGGTTTAGGGAGATGATTTGGTGAATTGAGGATGAAAAGATGAAGATTTTTGATGGAAATGGGTAAGAATTTCGTAGGTTAGGATTCTGGGGAAATTTTGGCAGAGTTTGGCTACTTTTGGAAGTGGATGGAATGAAAATCGTGGTGGGTTTATTTATAGGCTGGGAAAATCGTGTCACGTTTGGCCAAAAACGTGTCACGATTTTGTTTTGTAACAGTCAAATTTTGAAAACCACCAAAATCGTGTCACATTTTGGGCAAAATGTGTCGCGATTTTACTTTGAAAAAATTCTTGCCTAGAAAAACGTGTCACGTTTTGGCCAACGTGACACGATTTGGCAATGTCGAGAGACACCAAATTTTAACTTAGAAAAAATTTTGGGTGCCAAAATTCGTGTCACGATTACAGTAACGTGACACGATTTTGAAAATGCCGAGAAGACACCCATTTTAACTTAGAAATTTTTTTAAAGGCTTTAGAGGGAGTGCAAAATTGTGTCACATTTTGCCCAAAATGTGTCACGATTTGCACAATACTGGAGATGAAAATTTTCTTCCTCTGCTTGTTTCAGCTAAAAAAATATTTTTGTGTTTTTGATATTTTTGAAAGCAATAAAAATAAAAAATACTACCTGCAATAAAAATTGGTGGGTTGCCTCCCACAAAGCGCTCCTTTACTGTCACTAGCTTGACTGCCAAGGACCTTAGAGGTCCGTTAGAATACGTCCTACCCTTGCTTTTGGTAGGTCGCCACCCAGATATGGCTTAATTCTCTGCCCATTTACCTTGAAACTTAGGTCACCTTCAGGTGTCGTCAACTCAACAGCTCCATGAGGTGACACACTTTTGACCAAGAACGGTTCAGACCACTTTGACTTGAGCTTTCCAGGAAACAGCTTCAACCTGGAATTATACAAGAAAACTAGTTGCCCAGAGTTAATATCCCTAGATACTATGTTTTTGTCATGATACCTTTTAGTTCTGGCCTTATAGATGAGCGCATTTTCATACGCTCTAAGCTATAATCTATTTCATTAATTATCTTGAAAAAATAAGTTGAAAACAGCTTATAAATGTTATAAGCTGTTTTTTTTTTTTATAAATTCTCTCAAACATGGTAGAATAGGTCTGAAATGATCAAGAACTGTGCGAATTAGAAGAAAACATGAGTGTCTATAAGTATTCTTTTTCAGAATGAAACTTTTTGGTCATTTAATTTATGTTTTTAAAATAAGTTATTGGTTCTGAATTCTGAATAAACATGAATATGGTTCATTCACATAGGAACTAATAGAAGAACTAGGTATATATTTTGTGCAATATGACCGAGCTGGATACGGAGTAAGTGATCCAAACCCCAAGCGTTCAATGAAAAGTGAAGCACTTGACATTCAAGAACTTGCTGATCAGCTTCAAATTGGAGAACATTTTTATGTAATCGGAATCTCTATGGGTTCCTGTGCTACTTGGAGTTGTCTAAACTACTTTCCTCACAGGTAAATTACAATACTCAGTACCTATTTTTAAGTTGAGTTAAATTTTGTTATGCCGTCGATAAGTCACACTTAATGTATATTTTGACGATTAAAAAAATGCATTAAGTTTGTGCAGGCTTGCAGGGTTGGCATCGATATCCCCAATTATCAATTACAATTGGCCTTCCCTCCCTAGGAGTCTAATAAGAGATGACTATAGGAGGAAACCTGTGCTGCTGCGGGCACGTTAGATCGCTAGTGTAAAAATATTAGAGAGATGTCTAATCATATCTGACTTAATTAGTGTGTATTTGGAACCACAGTTAGATCGCTTCTGATGTGCGGCCATCCACAAGCTACTATTTGTAGCTTGACCAAGTTCACATCCGAAACCACCTTGTGATGCAAGAAAGAAAAATCAAACAAATATCTAAACAAGTGCTTAAAATTCAATATTAGGACATGACACCACCATATTATATCTGATTAAATATCTGTATTTTTACATAGTTAGTATATTGTAATTAATATCTGATATAAATATAATTCTACTTACCATGATATGTTCCTACTTATAGGACAAGTTAACGGAACGGGCTGTTTTTTACACTCTTTGTGATGATTGGAGGTTAGCTTTTGGAAAATGGGAATTTGATCCAATGAAAATAAGGAATCCATTCCCTCAAAAGAAGTTCATTTCATATTTGGCAAGGATATGAAGATAAGACTGTGCCCTATGAACTCCAAAGATCTGTTTCATGGAAGCTGCCTTGGATACAATATTATGAAGTTCCAGATAGGGGCCATCTGATTTTATGCTATAAGGGCAAGTGTGAGGCAATATTGAGGGAACTTTTACTTGGGCCATAAAATCATGCATATATACCTAGATCACCTTTGTTATTCAAAGAGTTTTCTCTAATATTGTTCCTATGTTCTGCATCACTTGGATCTTAGAACATTGTATGATGCGTTATCTAAATCAATGACATTTGTTTCTAAGAAAAATCACCATGTGCTTGTTTGGTCGGGCGTTTAAGGGCACGATTTAAGGGCACGACCGACATAAATGATTCCATCACCATACATTTTTTAAACAAAATCAATGATTTAAGAGAAAGGATATACCTCAACGAAGAACCTTTGGAAAATTAGGGATTATCAAGCGCATCTCCAACAATAAGGACCAAACGACCTTGAAACCTTTGCGAAGATGTGAAACCCTCGTGAGAAATCTCTAACGACGACGATGAATCCGTCGTTTCGTGCATGGACGGTTCTATTGCTTGGCGGACCCCAGACACTCGCCCAGGCTCTGGCCCAAATTTTTTGCAATTTCTTATGTAAATCCCTATGAATTTCTTATATAAACCCTTATAAATTGGACAATTTCTTATGTAAACCCCTATAAATATGTTGCAATTTTTTGATTATTTGCTTGCAATTTCTTATGTAAACCCCTATAAATGTGTTGCAATTTTTTTTGCCCGGCCTTTACAATATTCGGTTTCGTGAGTTTGGAGAATTGGGCGAATCTTTATGCCAGACCGCACGGTGGACACCATTTGTACTTGCGGTGAGCACAGCAGTAGAGACTTTGCCGGCGATGTACCAGGTGTGGTGAAATGTGAGAAGTGGTTTTCCTATTTTTGTTCTGTATTTTGCTTCAGTGGTATCTAAACTATCTGATCATATGATTTAATGTTAAAGTCAGCCCTTTCTGTTTATTTTCGACTACGAATTTAAATAATTTAAATTTGAAGTATATATTGACGACAGAAGATGGCATCAGTAAACCAGTACTTAACATTTAAATTACTAGTTCAAAAAGCTTGATAGTGCTAAAAAGTAAAAACATACATTAGAAAAATAGTTGTTGAGGAAAGCAAAACATAATATAAAGATAGAGTTTATAGATACTATACAATCCTAAAGTCCCAAAACAAAATTACTTGAAAACAATGCACTATCAAGTTTCAAGAGGAATCCAGAACATCTAACACCAAAAGAAGTTTAAAAGAGCATTTCTTCAATCTCCTTCAGTCAGCTATCAACTTCTTACCCACCTTCAAAACAACCTTCTTTACCCTGAATAATTTTTGGTAATTAGACTTGGTCAAGGTTTAAGTCCTGATGCAAAAAATACAACTTGCTTTAACGCCTTGTCATAACCGGCTTTGTACTGCACTGAAATTTTATACTTCAGTTCTTCAATTTCAGCCTTCAACTTGTCAACGGTAACTTTGTAAGCATCTTCTTTTACAAGTAATTTCCCTTTATTCTTTGAGTTTTCGTCCATTAGGTCTTTTTCTCTTGCCACCATTTGGCTCTTTTCCAAGATTGTTTCTTCCAAAGTCTTCTTCAATTCATCTTTCAGATTAGTGAGCTGAGCCGTATCCTTCTCATAGTCAGACAACGTCTTTTTCAATTCAGTAATCTCTCCGACATAATTCTTCTCATATTCAGACAACTTGTTTTTCAATTCAGTGATCTCTTCAACATAAGCCTTGTTTTCCTTGACTGTATCCCCTAACTTTTGCCCCATGACATGAAGAAGGAAGGTTGTACGAACGGAACCTGTCAGACTAGTTTGGAGTACTCTTTCAAATTCCAACTCGTTAACTTTTTCATGAAACTTTTCCTGACTGAAATGCTCATTAATAAGGTCTCCAAAAGGAAAATCATCTCTCGAGACTGATGTGGTATCACCATCACCACTACTATTGATCTCGGTGAAAAATGATGTCCACATTTCATCCAGCCATTCCGATGAACAACGCTGGTTGTTTCCAGGAATTTGTACAGGAGCTGAACTTGAAACCTCCAGTCGAGGCCGTTTTACTTCAACTTTTTTGAGGGGGGTGTCCGGGGAATTATTGGTTGGAGCTTCCTATGGAGAGTTCCTTACACATCTTTCACCATTATTTTCAAGCAACTCTTTTCCTGACACATCTTTCACAAACATCGTAGAGACTCTTCCTAATAAAACAAATGGAAAGCCAAGTTAAATGTAGAAAGCAAAAGAAATAAAATCAGTGAAGGAATATTAAAAGAAACTACCCAAATATTGCCACAGGACTTGTTATCAGCCATCACCACTATTACTTACTACCACCACCAACTTAATCATAGAAGAAGTTTATTAAATATGGTCCAAAACAAGTAGTAGCTCAACATTTAAGCAATAAATCATATTAAGAATGTTGTTTAGGATATTTATAATCAAACATATTAAATATTGTCCAGAACTAAAAGGATGCTGGATTTATGAATCTGGACAAAGAAAGGAAAGGAAGTTCTTCCATGGTATGGCTTAGTTAGACATCAATAACCACAAGAGAAATCGCGGCTTGTTTGGTTCATACCGCATTCTATGACTTTTCCAAGGAATACACATTTACTAAATGAATGTTTCTTGCATTGAGATGTTTATTATAACAGTTAAACCACAATACAACTATCAATGAACCTCAACTATCAAGACTACTGATTAAACAAATTTGACAAACAGGTAAACAGATCCATGAAAAGTTTTGAAGACAATCCACTAAATTATTTAGAATACTTGGTTCTTTACTCAAAAGAGTTCATTTTTTTTACTCACTCCAACACCTCATTTACAAACACCTAAAACCTCAATTTAATAGACTACAAAGAAATCTTTTCCCTCAATAACAAATAAACCTCACAATATTCTCACCGTGGACTCATCTTCCTTTCTCATGAACTAGTAAAATGTTTGATGAAACATGCAAAAAAAAAAAAAAAAAATTAGCCTAGTATCCCAATTTACAAAGAACTGAGTTTAATATAATACCAGGGATTTTACATGCATTCAATCTATAGTAGAAAGTGTAACACTTGAAATCAATACAACACCATATTGAGCTTAAATGCATAATCATTAGTGTACACATGCATATCAACTATAAAAAGGTACATGCAAGCACATATACAGCCTTAATTTTAGATGTTTTCTCCAACTTCCAAAAGTAGAAAAATATATGAGAAACTCACCAAACTTTAGGGAGAAGATGATGATAATGATGTTGATTTCGAAAACCAGAACAATGGTCAAGTCGCTTTGCACAAAATCTTCTCCTCCTTCTCTCTAGTTCAAGCTGAGTGTGTAGTGTGTGTCTCTTTCTTTCTGAGTTTTGCAGAGGAAATATGCAGTGTGTAGGTGTTTGTCTTGTGAGTGAGAGTGAGAGTGAAAGTGAGGGAATCAGAGTGAGATGTAGTGTTTTTAGGTGGCGTTTTCCCCTTTTTACCCCCAAGAATTCCTCTAAGGCTACTACAAGTCTTGGCCATGAGTATTTATCTATGAGGAGTGTTATTTGAAGAACTATTTGGTTGACAATTTATGGGACAATCATAATTTACAAAGAAAAAGTATGTATTTGCATGAAAACTAAAACAATAGAGATAAAGTAAAAAATAATGTGAGTATGAGAGAGAAAGTTGTCACAAAATTTATCACAAAATAGATGTCCGTATATCATTTCTCATTCCCTATATATATTACTGGAGAAAAAAAATAAATTGGTGTTAACTCTCTAACTCGCATGAGAAGGGCCCCTACTAATCCAAAGTTCAGTCGACAAGTAAGGAAGTAAAGTATGGTTAAGAATTATTTTTACCAAGAATCGAACTCAAGTTCTCCCAAACAATTTATCTTAGGGGAACTCATTAACTACATGAGTTCAATTACTTGGTTAGCAATTATTGAATTTTTTTTGCAACAAACAATCCAACCCAAATGTTTTAAGATTTTATCTAACATGCACAAGTAAAATGATCTTACACCATGCACAAATGTGCTTTAAAACATTAGATTAATAAATCTCGTCGTATCTTATTTGATTGAATGATGAAATTTATTAATCAAACTACGAAAACTAACATGTGCATCATGAAAGATTTACCTCTCTCACTTGTGTACCATAGAATTGACATTTTTCTATTAATTGAAATTTATATTGGTCCTACTATTTTTGTGCATGTTTAGCTAAGAGTTTTAGTAACACATTCAGAAAGAAAGAAAAAAAATGCAAAATGACTTTCAGAGTCTAAATGACATAAAGCTGAGTTTTTTTTGTACAAATAAAGCTAAGAATTTTCTATTTGATGAAATAAAATTGAGATTTTTATTGATAACCCTATTTGACATTTTGTTTGACAATAATTGTGGGGACCTCAGTAATAATTTGAATGTTAATTCGTTAGAGAAGCACTCACGCTAATTGTGAGAACTCTCTCGGTGAAAGCACCAAATCATAAATATGATTTCTCTGAATTAAAGGACAAAGAGGACCTCCTAGGAACACAGAGATAAACAAGAGATATGAAGAATTTCATTGATTGTAATAATAGAGAAACAACAAGATCTTATATAACCAAGCTTATTCTAGATCATTCCAAACATACTCATAACAAACCAGTGAGTCCTCAATCTTCTATACTTAATAAGTCACTACTTAATGGAAATATAGTCATTCCACTTCTTAGGTTTAATCATGATCCTTTTGGGCCCCAAGTCATTGTGCTCAGTCTGCAATCCCGAATCATTGAAGCCCATATCCTTGCTCATAACATTGCAAGAGTCAAGTTAATTTCACTTGAAAGCTTTTATTTTTAACTCCAACACCACACTCAGGAAGCGTTCCTTTTGATCAATAGGAAGTCACTACATAACATGTTCAAACAATGCAAATTCCATAATGTCATGAGTATGAGTTTCTAACAACATGTGAGTCTCCTCATTTCCCTATCCCAAAACTCCTGTTAACTAGGGTGTGCGCATCCAATTACCTTTCTTTGATAAAATATAACAAGAATCATTAAGCAGTAAGACACTTTATACCATTTGAAAACATTTACCTTCGAGGAATGACACCGGAGAATCAAAATAGGAGGAAAAAAAACTCCTCCTTTTTTCCATGGCAAGTCTTCCACTGATGAAAATAACCTAGCTGCAGCTGGCCTAACAGATTAACTTATTCATTTAACATTCCAAAAGCTTTCATGAAGAAAGCATATTCATAAGCTGTTTCATCGCACTGAGCATAGCGACCACCTTCACCAAAATGGCCACCTACCATACTTGTTTTCATGATAACAGCACGAGAACAACGAGGGCAGGTACTATCTCGTACTTTCGCTACCCATTTAGCACCTTCCCAAACACCAACCCTGAGAATGAGTGTCAATTGCTAACATCAATCTCTTTGAAGCCAATAACAGTAGATAAAAATGCATATAACTATTGAGTCAATTTAGTAATTCAAATATGCTAAATAGCAACCTGGTCCCTTAAATTTGAACATCATTCAATTTGGTCCTTTTTCCAAACTTAGCACCACAATTTTAAAAGTTCTATGTTTCTCTTGATGCACCAAGAGACTATTCAAGTCAATATGTAAGTATTTTATTAGTTTTGATGGATGTTTGCTAGAGATATCTTGATGGAATGACTAAATTGATTGATGTTCTTTGATTTAAAGGACCAATAGACCACATAAATCGAGGTAAATAATGCTTAAGAGACTATTCGGAAGAGTGGGATTGCCTTGAATCATTAACTGCCGATGTAACCATAACTGAAGGAAAGCAACAACCATGAGGAATGTTGTCATAAGGAGAAAAACTAAAAATAGAATCGAAGTTCAATTGAATTTGAGGATTTCCAAATTCTTCATAATCCAGGATTGTGAGGGGTAGACTGGGATCCAACAATGTGTTGCATACATCAAGAAATGGTACCTGATACATATAACCCATCCGAGTGTCACAAGTTAAACTAAAATATGAAATTATGGATAGAGAATTCAAAATATTGATTGAATTTATTACACTTCTAAATCAAAATAAGTGAATTTACTTACCTAGTTAATTACCACATTTATAAAAAAATAAAAAAATAAAAAAAATAAAAAAAAATAAAAAATTGATACCATTGGAAGCAGAGAATTGATCAGTGGTATAAAAATACAAAATACATGATGCGAGACATGCATGACATAAACATAGATCCTGGATAGGCAAATAATCTTTTACTTCACACACATTTAAATAGTTCCAAAACAGACATATACACGTGCACATAGAGAGAGAGAGAGAGAGAGATGAAGAGCTATACGATAGAATTCCGAGCTCACTCGGTGATATATATTTTGAAATTAATTTTTGTCTAAACTCTAAAGTTATGCCTTTCTACTAACCATACACATGAAGGAGTGAGAATTGATTATTTCGAATTTTGACAACAAAGCATCAAATGAGTTTTCGCCCAACACTAGACAAAAGGGTTTACTTAAAGAACTTGCAATTGAAATGTTCAAAGTCTTTTTTAATGACTCAAGCCATCTCTGATAAACTACCCTTCAATGTCAAGATGACAAATACCTTTAAAATGGCGGCACGAAAGAGTTGTGGATACATATTGATAGTTGCGCCAACAAGAAGGCAGCCTGCACTCCATCCAACAGCACCAAGATGGTCTTTGCGGATATAACCCTCATTAACCAGGTAATTGCCACAAGATACAAAGTCTGATATTGAATTGTGTTTGTTTAGTCCACTCCCTGATTTATGCCATGAACGACCACCACCTCCACCTCCTCTGGTACAATACAGAAAGAAGATAATTAAAAATATGGATATTTAAGTTAGCAGTATCATAATAGAAACTTCCAATCTATTTGGCCAACAGGGTCATATAACAATACCAAAAATCAGTTTCAGTGATTTCAAACAACCAACCTTACATCAGCAAATGCCACAACCCAACCACGATCCAATAAACTCAGGCGATCAGAACACCAGCTCTTATCAAGATCTTCTCCATATGCTCCATAGCCTACTAAAATTCCTGGGCTTTGACCCCTCTGCCAGAATTCCCTTGAGTACACAATGGTTAGTGGAACTTTTACACCATCATGGGAAACAACTTCCTCTATTTTACAACAATATACTTCTGAAAAGTCCTTCCATCTCTGTGAATCAGAATGTGAGGCACTCTCTTTGTTTTCAATGCATGCTTCTTGAATTGGATTATTAATTAACTCGAAAGGTGGGATGCGTGATTGACCAGCAGAATCACAATTCACTTCCTCTTGATGCACAATTGAATATGTTTGTCTCGACATGTCATAGTCAGCAATAATATCTGCCATCTGTCCACTCGCAAATAAAAACATGGTTAGGTTAAAGCAACTCTAAGGTAGATGTAGATTTAGTCTCAGGTCTAGATTCACAGGTCTAGATATGGAAGAATCCTTCTTGTGATCTGTAGTGAATGTAGAGAAGTAGACTCATACTTGATAGAGCCCAATTTGAGTCCTTATCAAGACATTGAAAATGATTCTAGAATACTTGACTGATTCTGACAGCTTTTTTCAAAGACTATTAATAAGAAAAGGAAAGAGATCCCGAAGTATAGATTCTGATGATTAAAATCAAACATTTACAGGAACTAAAACCAATAAACTAATTAAAGGAAACAACAATGAACAGTTAAGGAAGCAAAACTGCAAATAGGTACAGGTAGTGAGATATGGTCAACAAGGAAATTCTCCTGTTAAAAACCAACAATATATAAACAAAGAAGAGACTAATCTACTTATACAAAGCTGCAAATAAAAAAATACAGTATATAATATTTTTTTTATGTTTGAAATCCTTTTTATATAGCAATTTCAAAAAGCACATTGACATTAAATGATCAAATGAGGAAAGTAAATCACGACTGAATCTACAAATGTGTATATACATGACAAGTTATCATACCACAGGTGATGAAAGAACTACACGGTAAACCATATTCAGGAAGTCGTGATTGGAACCAGGAACGGCACTGCATGTATTCGATGGCAGAGGAAAGTACCATGGTTTCAGATCTTGAATATATACTTGATTCTGCAAAATAACGCATGATAAGGTCAATGTATGTTAGACATTTAAGTTTTATATTCACAGGCACACAATATAATTTATTTGCAGTCCATTTTAGAGGAGCTTTTTCATAAAATTAATAACAATCCAGAGAAGGAAATCAAACTACAAGCCGCAAGTAAAATGATATACCCAACAGAAAATGTCTTAATAGATTGCAGTAACTGCAAGTAATTTTACCATTTGCCTCTCTCACTCTGTTGGATCCTCGACTTTAGGAGTCGATGATTCTTATCACTTAGATGGTAATTCCTCTTAAAGCTATTAAGAAAGCACTATCCTACATGGCACATTGTCCTCACCCCTGCAAAATCTATAGTTGACTGTCGTTGGGTTGATTTTACTACTAATGTTGGCCCAAATAGACAAGTGGATAAAAGCCCAACTAGTAGCAATAGATTACACTCGAATGTATGGTTTGAAATACTATGCTATTTGTTTTCCTATTATTATGATGGCATTAATTACTGTTTATGAGGTGCTGGCCCTTGTACCGTCTATATACTAAATTCCCTCTTACCAAGTGAGCTAGAGGAGCAGATTCTATGGAGCAACCACTTGGTTTGTTTCTCAAGTGTTATTTGTATATGCACAGTTGGATTGTGATGGTAGTGAGAAAAGGTTCACTTCAGCTTATTGCATGCTTATAGGAGGAAACTTGATCTTATAGAAGAGCGAGAAAATATTGTTGTCAAAAGATCAAGTGCATAAGCATGGTAAGCATCATGCTATAGCTAAAAGACTATTTGTGAACTTTTCTGGCTAAAATATTTGCTCCAAGAGTTGAGATTTTGTGAGATAGGTCCTGTAAAACTTTATTGTGATACCCAATCATTCTTCAAATCCAATCTTTCATGAAAGAACTGAACATAAAAATGTTATTGCTGCTTCAATTGAGAAACGATCCTCTCAAGTATTATCAACTTTTTTTTGTGGAATGGAATCCAATGTAAGCTGGTGGACATGCTGACGTGACTAAGTCCTTACAGGATCGTAGAAAAGCGTATTTATGTAACAAGATGGATGCATCTAAGGTTTCATTATTGACTGGATGACTCTTTCCTTTTATTCTTTATAGCATTTCATATTTTCAGTACATAGCCCTAAGCTAACATTAATACTAATACTAGTTTAAGGATTTCGACAGCACTGCCTTTGTATATATTTGTACAGCCCTTTCTGATTAATAATAAAAAATATGCAGATTCAATTATGCTATTAGTTGAAGTGGAAGAAACCGGTTTATATACAAAATGATAATTTGTTTGTATCGAGCCAACTTTCCCACTAAAATGATCTAGCAACAAATTCAATTAACTAACCCAACACTAAGCCATTCAGTTATCACATATAAATTAAGTTTAGAAAATGTATATCAGGTAGCATAGTTTCATTGTGATTGATGTCAAATAATATACCTTGGAATCAATTTGGAAAGGTAAGTTCAAGGAACATAGCAAAGGAAGACCTTTCTTATTGAGGAAAAGAACCAGATGTCCATTAAAGATGTCCATATCACATAGGCTTGTATCTTTATCAGGAAGGATGATAGTCTGAAATAAAAAGAGCATACAAATGAGGGGTTAGAGACACGATAACGATATCATTCACACACAGACGCACATGTGAATGAGAACTTAAATGAGAGAGAGATGTATGAAGCTCGTCAAACATAACCTGCAACTTAGGTGACTCGATATCTTCAACTCGGCATCTAACAAGGTAATACTCTTCACCAGACCATTGACCATCAGGCAAAGGAGCATTAGTGAGGATATAAAATAGACCAGAGTGATGCTCTACAAAGTACTGTACACCAGAAGTACGCTCACATAGTCTTTGTAAACCATCCATTGGATTGGTGGAATCTAAAACATAAACCTGTGATGAGAATCAATATAAACATGTCACTAAGTTAGAATAAATTTGTTATAAATTCATAAAACAAGACATATAAGTTCCTTCCTCAGATGAAGTCCTTGAGTTTGAATTCACAGTAATGAACTTGCCATCCTTTGTGCTTGTTATGTCCACACAAAAACTGGAATCACTTTCAGTAAATATTGGGAGATCATTCACAAGATCACATCCAAGTTTTCTGCAGAGAACCCTGCCGTAATATCATACAAAATTTAGGATACGATCTTAACGCAACTATCATTCATTACCTTCCCATCCCCAAACCCTAAAAAAATTCACAAAACAGAGATTCTAGTTACAATATTTTGCCTGTAAGGTCGCTGGTTTTCATCCGATTGAGTATAAAAAAGAGAACTTGCATCTCGAGCCCAAGCCAAGCTAACAACATCATCCACTTCTATTTTTGGGTCATGTAATCCACTTCTGAGGTCTTTAACCTGAAGCATAAACCGTTCACCACCAGAAATATCAACCGTGTATGCAAGGTAGTTATGATCAGGTGAAACCCTACATGTTCCCACATGGACATACCCTGTAGTATTGTTTAAATTGTTAAATATCACCAATCACCAATAGGGAAGTAATAAAACAAAATAAAAAAATCAAGCAGAATTTAACATTTAACAATTTCAGTATAAATCCCTTAAAAATATTCAGTATGAACCATCCCATGAAGTAATATAGCCAGAGGTTAAAACAGTGCCCTTAATTCCTTATCAAATTCAGAGTAACAAGATTAATTATAACATGTCAGACTTGCATTCAATTTTGCATAATCAAGTCTCGGAATCAAACTCAAGGTAACTTACAATACATCCATATATTGTGTTGAATGGTAACTTACCATATTTCTCTGCGAGTTCATTCCAGTCAAGCAAAACCTCCTCCCTTTTAGATCCTGCCATTCCATGGCGGTGCAAAAATGTATTCATCCAACCACTTCGCTCTGTTTCCAGCTTCCTACACATCACAGGATATTCCTTTCCCTCTGGAATGTACTGGTAATACAACCTGAACAACAAAACAAAAGCAATCAATTAAATCAAAATAAACCATTTTGCATAAATACAATTGTATAGTTTCATTAACACAATCAATTTTAATTAAAATTAAACATTCAATTCAAATTAGTTTTCAAAATATACACGATTATAAATTATAAAAAACTAGCAGAAAGACGGACAAAGGTGTGTTCATCATTCTGCATTTCTTCCTTCAAAAAAAATCATTCTGCATTTCTTCCTTCAAAAAAAATCATTCTGCATTTCTTTTGCGTTTAGTGTGTCTATTTTATCGTATTCTTTACAATAGTTGTTTCAATCAAAACCAATAAACCTGCACAAAAATTGAAGAAAAAAAATGTCACACTAAAATCTTATATTCTCTTTATACACAGGTAAAGTCATTACTAGGCATTTCGTTCATGAAAATAGTCAGGTCTAATTGGTTGGAGCAGAAGCGAGTGGTTATTTCAAGCTTTAGTGGCATGGTTCATTTTTACTGGAGGAGACAAATGAACTTTTAATGAGCTGGTTTGTCCCAAATGAGATCCCTATGAGTCACCTATTCATCTTGAACAACCTGAGTCAACACATGATAAATTCCTTTGTCTGAGTGCCCTTCATCAGGATAAATGTTCCACTCCCATTTGTCTTAAGCGCTATCCTGAAAAAAATTGTTATCCGGCATAGAACTGCATTCTTCCACCAATCCCTCTTGAGACCATTTTAGCTCCCTCCAAACTTGGGGATTTGGAGGGCAAATGATATTTTTTTTGTGTGAATTGGATAATCCCTCAAGCCTTGTAAGACCGTAACTCAGAGCTGGATATGAACTCAGAACCTTTAGTTAAGCTGGAAGATCCTTACCATCTCACCTAAGTGTTCTTGAGTGAGCAGAGAGAATAATCGAATTAACTTACACTTAAATAACCCTATATTTAATATGACATTATTATAAGGGTGAAAAATGTAATTTACACTTTCCGTCAAAACTACTCCCCTTGTCTAACCAAACACATCATCTTAAAATATATCCCCACTATCAGTGTCATCAGCTATAAACTATCAGTTAGTTGATCAGTTATCCGCTATTTTACCAAACAAGCCTATATCTCTTCCCCCACCCCTCCGTCGAAACAAACTGACCCTTAGTTTAACTTGTTAGGATTTTGACAGCAAAATGTGCATTTGAGTTATGTATATAACATTGTAACATTCGCCAAAAACAGAAGAGAACTAACCAGGGTCCCCAACGTTCAGGTGGGGTGCAAATAGAAGGAGGCAATCGTGCTTTCATCTCAGAAGACAACTGAGAGCGGAGTTTGAGAGTATCAGCCATGAATGCATCAGCATAACTATTTTCACGGTTGAGATGTTCCAACAAATGGGGATCGTCGGTGTTGGACATCCAGTGATATGGGTCCTCCCATGTCCTGCCGTGAACAGACACTGTGAAAGGGAGTTTTTTTGGGGACGGCGGAGGTTGTGGCGGAAGTGTGGTGGTAGGGTGGCGGCAGAGGGTTGAGAAAAAGGAAGAGATAGTGACATTGGTGAGTTCGAGTTTGAGTTTGGCGGCGTGGGAATGTGGGAGATGAATAAGGGCGCGGTGTGCCATGGAAAAGATTCTCCTTGAATTCAAAGATTTTATTTTTATCTGCCCTGTTTTGAAATGTCTAATCCCAATTAACTGCATTTATAGAATCATTACAATTTTAATGGTCATTTTGTTGTCTAAATTTTAAAGATTCTCCATCTTGACAACTCTCAAACTTACGTTATCTTTTTATTATCTCTCTTCCTTCTTTCACTCCGTTGTTTTTGACCAATAAGAAAAGAGCAAAATAAAGGTGTCCCCAAAGTTGGCACAAATAACTCAAAAATAAAATTACTCCCTCTGGTCTCAAACATAAGAAAAGATTCTTTTTTTAGGTTCATTGAGTAGTTAATGTATCTGGTCTACATTGTAAAACAGATACATTAATTATTCAATGAACCTAAAGAAGGAATCTTTTCTTATATTTGAGACCGGAGGGAGTATATTTGTACAACTCATTTGTGACAACTTTTTCACAACTCTTTCTTATAATTACATTATGTTCTTATTTTCTCACTACCTAAAAAATAAAATAAAAAACAAAATGTCATACTTTTGAGTCTAGATGTTTGGCCTTGCAACACCAAGTTGTGGGGTATAGTGTTGTGAGGTACACCTTTTAGTCGATCAAATTTTGTAACAACTTTGTTCAAAGGATTTACTAGAATTACTTTCGATGACGTCTACTCCTTTCTCTCTCTAAGCCACTAGCCTCTCTAAGCCACTGACGTCTACTCCTTGTAGTGGCAGTTTGTCGGTGTTCATCGGCGACTCTTCGTCATTTGGGTTGCGGGTCTCCACGTTTGATGTGTTCTGTGTATACAAATTTTTATTAACCAATGAAATTATAAAATATAATTTCCTAACTTTCTAATTATTCAAAAGATCTATTTTCTTTTACTACATTTCTTTTTCTAAAAATAATCATCTTTGTATTTATTTACTACTACTGTTGTTAGAGTTGTCAAAACGGGCCGGCCCGTATGGGCCTGCCCGAAAGCCTGGATAAAACGTAGGGCTTGGGCCTAAAAATTGGAGCCCGGTTTTTTTAGGGCTTTTTAGCCCAGCCCGTAAAAGCCTGTAACCCGTACGGGCTAGCCCGCACGGGTTACGGGCAGCCCTGAAGCCCGCATAAGCTTAGAGAAGGTATACTTTTTAACCATAAAACATGAAATTCACTTATGATTTTTGGGTATTTTCTTTGTTTTGGCGTCGTGTCTATCTAATCCTTCTTCTCCTTTTCTTTGCTTAATTTTTTGTTTTCGGTTTGATTAATTTGCCAAAGGTTAGCTACTACCAAATGCAAATTCATTAAATGTTACACGGACTAGTCCCTGTAACAATTTTAAAATTAATTAGGGATTATTATCTTTAAAATTAATTAGGGATTTTTCCTCAACAATTTTAACATGAATACAACAAGAATTTGGCAAAAGGGAACTAAGATCATATCCTACACAAAACTAACATTTCATAAGTTTTCTTCACACAACTCAACAAACCCATAGGAGAAGAGTTCTAACTAGAGAACTCACCTTCAAGATGGTGGTGTATCTGAAACTTCTACCTCCTAACCAAAACCCTAAGCATGCATAAGTTCACATCAAAGACTCTAAGCTTGAAACAAGATTCCTCTTGGTGTCATTTCATGTAAACTCCACTCCCAACCTTGATCCTTGCATGATTAACAACTTAGAGGAGATTGAATGATGAAAGGAGGGTTAGGGTTTGAAAATTCCAAGAGAGAAGGAGGAGAGTTTTCTGCTCTAAGAGTTTTAGAGAGAGGAAACACATGAAGAATGAAGTTTCTAACTACAAACACCCTTATATACTTTTTCTACAAAGGTACCAAAATGCCATTTCTTCTCATAACGTATTCAATACGAGTTAACAGATAAAACATCGTGAAACTAATAAGCGGGATATTACAACCATTATCCATAATTAATTTGTTTTTTTAAAAAACAATTAAATTAAATTTTGCAAAATGACCATTATGCACATAAAATCAAGGAGATTATGAGTTTTAAAGAGGACGATTATGAAATTTTGATGTACTTCAACTTTTATATATTGTTAGTAGATATAGTAGTAGTAGTAGTAGTAGATTTGTAGTAAAAGTAGATATTTAAATTTGTTGTGTGGAATTGAAAAGATAGTCGTCCGTAATTATCATGATAATATATTGGCTTTTAAAAAGGATAATTATGAAATTTTATTCGATTTAAATTTTTATATATTAATATTTTTTTTTGAAAGAATTTTCTTATGTATTGTAAGTAGATTTAAAAAACAAATAAAATTTTAAAATTAAGAATATTTCAAAAACTTATTAATTTTGCATCCAAAAAACAAATATGCGTGGAAAATTGTTATATCCGTGTTTCATAATATTTGTTTTTATGTCCTTTTTTAAAAAACAAATAAATTGATTTCATAGTTATCAGAGAAAATTTGTTAGACTTGTGATGATCATTATCCGTAATATTTTTTTAACAAATTAATTAATTTCATATTTATCTGTGAAAATTTGTTACAGTTGTGATGACCATTATCCATAATTAATTTGTTTTTTTAAAAACAATTAAATTAAATTTTGTAAAACGACCATTATGCATATAAAATCAAGGAGATTATGAGTTTTAAAGAGGATGATTATGAAATTTTGTTATACTTCAACTTTTATATATTGTTAGCAGATAGTAGTAGTAGTAGTAGTAGATCTACTAACAATATATAAAAGTTGAAGTATAGCAAAATTTCATAATCGTCCTCTTTAAAACTCGTGACCTCCTTGATTTTATGTGCATAATGGTCATTTTGCAAAATTTAATTTAATTGTTTTAAAAAAAACAAATTAATTATAGATAATGATCATCACATCTGCAATAAATTTCAACGGATAAATATGAAATTAATAAATTTGTTAAAAAAATTACGGATAATGATCATCACAAGTCTAACAATTTTTTCCGGATAACTATGAAATCAATTTATTTATTTATTTTTCTTTTTTGAAGGAGGAATGAAATCAATTTATTTGTTTTTAAAAAAATGACACAAAAAAAAAATATTATGGAACCATCCACGGATATAACAATATTCCACGCATATATATTTTTGGGATGCAATTTAATAAATCTTCGAAATATTTTTAATTTCAAAATTAAAATTTTATTTGTTTTTTTAATCTACTAACAATACACTACCAAAAATATAAATTCACTAACAAAAATCTACTAACAATACATAAGAAAATTCTCTCAAAAAAAAAATTAATATATAAAAATCAAAATCCAACAAAATTTTATAATTGTCCTTTTTAAAAATCAATATATTATCGTCTAGAAGTCCTAACTCAACTGACAAATGCCGAAATTGCAAGGATAGACGTCGTGACCCGGGTTCGAACCTGGGACCTCACAGTTGTGTGTGAGTTTATTTTTAGTGGATTAGCACTTCATCTAAGACCAAAAAATAAAAAATATATTATCATGACAATTACAAACGACTATCTTTTCAATTCCACACAAAAAAATTTAAATATCTATTTTTACTACTAATCTACTACTACTACTACAATAATAATAAGAAAATAAGAAAATCTAACTCCAGTAAAATTTTATAAGTATCCTCGATTAAACTAATAATCTTCTTAATTTTAAGGGTTCAATTGTCATCTAACAAAATAAAAACTTAATTTATTCATCTTTAAAAAATCATTATATATATTTTTGTTTATCTTCCTAGCCGAACTTATTCCATATGTATCGTCATTTTTCAGATTTATTACTTCCAAGCCTAACTAATTTTCTATATCGTCATTTTGTATATTTATCACTTCGGAGCCTCTATATCGTCATTTTGTAGATTTAGCACTTCCAAGCATAGCTAATTCTTTTGGTTTATCACTTCCAAGCCTAACATTAGTTCTCTCGACCTTGCAAATAAAGAATGCCAATTTATTTCATCTTTCTTCTCCTTATGATCTGATTCCCTTTATCTTATAATTTTTTTTTTTTTGGTTTACCATTATCAAGCCTACAACTAATTACCTATATTTTGCAAATATAAAAGTCAATTTGTTTCTTCTTTCTTCTCCTTATTATCTGATTCTCTTTATTTGTTAAATAAATTGCACAAAAAATCGTCGGTCAGACTTCTAATATCATTATTTAGTGGGTTTCATGGTCAATTTTTTTGATAAGGCCTAAGCAAAATGACATGTAAGGAATAGAGGACGTCTCACACACCACTCTAACCCTACGTTTGTCAAATACTCATATATATTATTAAAAAAAAGGAAAAAATACATAAAACTGGGGGGATATAAAACCTGACCTAGTGAATCCAAGTGTGTCAACCCTAATGGGAAATACAACCAAGAACAACAATACACTCGATTCTACCCTAGTTAACTCTAACAAACAATGTTTGCCAGCACCAACCAGGTCTATTGTAACGCTCCAATTTATTATTTAATTATTTTTGGTTGAGTTTAGAGTTTTTTATATGACTTATGTGATTTATGTTGATTTATGACATGTTGTGGTGTTTTAATATTTTATTAAGTGGCTTTATATTATATTTTTTAGTAGAATATGTTGGATATTTAGAATAAATATATTTGAGGGGCTGGTTTGGATTTAGTTAGAAAATATATGTGGTTGTAGTTAGAAAATACGTGGATTTAGTTGGAAAATATGTTGAGGGTGTGAGATATAAAAGGAAGAGAGCAGCCACAAATTAGGTTAGAAGCTTTTGGAGAAAAAGAGGAGAACCAAGAGAAGAGGAGAACCTAGAGAAGAAGAGAACCTAGAGAAGAGAAGAATTCGTAGAACCTTGCAATCATCTAATCTAATGTAAGGGTGAGACTAATATTCTCTAATCTTAAGTTGTATAATTCTGAAATTGGATTTAGCATGTAGTTTTGTTGTTATTCATGTAAAATTGAGAATTAGGGTTTAAAACCGGATTTAATGATAGAACACGTAGAATTGGTTGTTAAGAGTGTAGAAAGTCCGTAGAATTC
>Ga0315913_1001870_pt1 | contig 24022 bp, 11 predicted proteins | sample MpolsnodulesMG_FD_207736 | JGI IMG/M metagenome (GOLD analysis project Ga0315913, IMG submission 207736) | Medicago polymorpha root nodule microbial communities from Los Angeles, California, United States - small nodules | ecosystem: Host-associated > Plants > Roots > Nodule | place: USA...
TTTCTGGGAGACAATTTAGAAAAACGAGCAAAAGGGTGAAACCAGCAAGAACCAAATTTGCAATTATAAAGCACCTGCAGCAAAATTCTCAGAAAAGTGAACCACATGAAATCTATGAAAGATGCAATATTTTTTTTTAAGAAATAGAATAAGAGAGACAGAAACATAATGTATATCTTGTATTATTAATTTATTACCACTGTATTCATAAGCAAAAATAATTAAGACAGTATTAAATCTACAAATGACCATTGTTAGAATTGTACATATTTAAAGTTTCTCACATTGGAATTTAATATGATGAATTTATGTGAAACTACTAAAAAAGCAAAAATTAATTAGTGAGGGAAATTTAGAGAGGGAAAACGTGAAATTCTTCTCTAAGTCTGCCATTAAACTTTGCGACTAAGAAATTTGTGATAGATTTTATTTTTCCGTCACTAATTTCCCTTCCTAATTTTGCTTTTTCTAGCGGTGAATATTAGTTTTACTATAAAAAGAATGTAAACATAATCAACAAAGTTTCTACATAAGCATTTTACTTGTTGTATCATTAAAATTCAGTCTCAAATGTTTAGAGTGTCATTTTAGTCTTTGATGAAATAAATATTAGTTTCCAAGTACAAATCTACATAGGCAAAATGACACTATACATTTGTGTGGATTTTCATGTCAACTACAAAAATATCCATTTACTCTTGATGTAAATCATAAAAACAACTAAGACACTATTTGTGTCGATTCTCACTTAACAATTTATGTTTTATGTCATCAATTTTGTTGTCACATGCATCACATTTTCCAGAATGTAAACATAGAAAAAATGTAAGACATTTTAAAAACTAAAAGACCAACATTAACAAATTTTTAAAAAGAGGTCAAAATTAAGAATAAGACTAAATATAGATATTGAAACTATATTTAAACCTAAAAATATGAAATGAATTTTAATTGTTACATCTTTCACATATCATATAATTTTGAATTTCAACCTATGAACCACGGATATTGAGATACAACACAGACACGCCAACACCACTAATAATTTAAAAAAGTTCACATAATTAAGCGTAATCATATGTGTCGTATCAGACCTGATACATGTCCGACATCGGAACATGTTTAATTCGAAAAGTGTCTATTCTTCTTAACCTAAAATGCTTTTAAATCTAAATTTGTTATTGCACTTACCAATAGGCTGGCATGTCATTAAACTCCACATGGACATAAGAATCCCTATAATATCCTTTTTGACGTGAAGTGAGCATCAAAGTAGCACCAGTGATGGCCAAGCCAGAAGCAACAAGCCTCAAAGCACGTGACCAAACACCACTACCATCTGCCATTATCTGTAATAAAATAAAAAATTGTCAATGAAATTCAAGAAGGATCATAGATAAGGACACCATTGAAATTATATTCACATTCATACCACTGTTACTCTAGCTAAATATTCCCTTGTAATTCACTGAAGTTTATTCTTTGATTAAGTTAAGCAAAAAGAGTATATATTATACTCAAGTGTAATGATTTTTTATTTTTTTTTACTGAAGTATGTACATAATTCGGTAAGGGTTGGAATATGACTTTTTCAGGTGTGGTTCAGCCGGAGTGAGAAGTGGGCGACAGGTGGTATGGATTTCGTTTTCAGTGGTCATTCACGTGTTGGAGTTTGATTTAGGTAGTGAAGTTGGTTTTTGTGGTTGTTGTCCTTATGAGTGTTGAAGGTAGGGCTTGGTTAAGTGTTGTGTGTGTATTGATTGTTCTTATGGTGTGTTTTTTCTTGTGTTCCGCCTATATACAACGTCTTGATTAGTTTGTAGTCTCTGATCTACCCGTATCTCATGAGTGTATTGATTAGATTGTAGTCTTTGATCTATCCGTATATGTTCATCATCTTGAGTTGAGATTTGGTTTTCTAATAAAAAATTTCATTAAAAAAAAATTCGGTAAGGGTTGGGTAAAAAAAATAAATTCGGTAAGGGTTAGGTAAAAAAAATTAATTCGGTAAGGGTTGGGTAAGAAAAAAAAACCCTAAAATAGTAGTGATTTAATATAATTAATAATAAAAAAGTATTTTTTTTATGATAAAAATAGGGTAGTGAGATGGTAATCCAAATCAAGGTTTGAGAAAACCTAATAGTTTTAAGAAAATAATTTATATTTATCTACTTTGTAATCGAATTAGAAGAGCTCAAACCCTAAATTTTCAGATCTAAGGGGTCTCTGTGTTACTCTACCCAAAAAATTTAAAGCAAAAATTAAAGAAATTCAAAAAAATTATTTTTATTCATCTATCTCCCATCGTTCGACCGGAACTCAAACTCTAAATTTCTAGATCCAAAGTTTTTGACCGATCAACTTTTTTGAATTAACAAAACAAACTGATTTCATAAGAAAAAAAAAACCTAAAATAAGAAGACAACCGTAAAGGTATATAGCAGCAACATTAGTTATAAAAAAAAAAAAAAAAGAAAGTATAGCAGCAATGTTACAAGAGGAATGAAACTCACACATACACATAAACCTAGTCTAGCAACAACATCAACCAGTAAAGGAAGAAAAACTGATAAAAGATTATGATATGAGCAATAGTTTAGTGATGAATCTGAAAAACTAACCTCTTTGAAAAAGGGTTACTGATTCCTTAAAAATAAAAAAATATGGTTATCACCAAATTTCTTCTCATTTTTCATTCTCAAGGTGGGTATTTATAGATTTTTAAGGTGTACCATGGATATGGAAATGGAAATAACGAGTAAATAAAGGTGAAAATTGATTATTGAATCAATATTTACAATTGCAATTAATTTGAATGACACCATTTTTAATTTCTCATGAAATTATTTCCTTCCTTTTTAGTTAATTTCCTTTTTGTATTCATTTTTCTTGTAGCGTACAACAACTGCAGGCAGCTTCTAAAATCATGGTGCATATGCTGCCTCTTTTCTATGGAAGTATTTTGAACAATATTGTTTAATTGACAAGACCTATCGATGCTGCTTCCTTTGCTACATAAATAATAGGTTCAAACAAATTTAATGTATTGTTTTTTCCCGTATTCCTTCTACTAGCTAGTATATTTGTGTCTGAGCTGTTACATCTTTGCTTTTTTTTAGTATGAGGTCATGGTGCCCCAATTAAAGGTAGGGTAAACCTCTCCGCTTAAATTAAAAAACATTTACAGAAGTATTAACATTTACCTCCCTTCAATAACATTAATAGGGTTCGAACCTCGGACCAAAATAATTTAAGATTTGTCTCTTTATCATTAGACCAAACTCTTAATTAATGATTTTTTTTATATTAAATAACAATGGTTAAATTCAAACTTAATGTATGGAAAAGTAGAAAATCCAAAATTCAAATCATGACTCTTACGAATAATGTCACTAATAGCTACCAACAAAGCATAAGACAATTTTAGTGATCTTTAATTAACAATTTTATACCATGGTTTACTAAAAATAACAAGCAACCAACATATATCGTTAACAAACAACCGATGTTTATCCCCGAAAAAAAAACCTTGATTGATTTGCTCTTGTTATTATTACATCCGTCATTCACAATGTATCAATAAATCAATAAATGCAACCTTAAATCTGGTATCATAGTTGAGTCTTGTGAACCTTGACAAAAAAATAAAAAAGATGAGTCTTGGGAACATAACTCAATACTTTGTTATATGTAGAGGTTGATGTTCGAATTTAGAACACCCTATTTATTCACCTTTAAAATTGAATTCAAGCAAAAAAAATCTGATATCATACACCTTGTTACTATAGAAATGGTAGCAAAATATATATGTTAATACATTAAAGTATACCTTGTTAACATTTCTATATTTTTTGCTACCATTATTTAGTATTTTAATGCATTTTTTTAACAATTTTATTTTATAAAAAATATATGTTGTTGTTATTTTTAAAAATAAAATTGGTAGCAAATAAATTTGTGATAAAACACAAAGCTTTTGAGACAAATATAGATTATAGTGAGTTATTTGGTCGCTTCACTTTAAATTATGTCTAATCTATTGATAAAAAAAAAATTAAAAAGTTGCAAGTTGATGAGTTGGCGGACCATCCCGCTCCGCCCTATTTGTCAACGAGTTGAGCAAGGCGAGCTATGTAGGAACATTTAACCATATACCCCTACACTTATACCTTCACCCCTACAAACAATAAAAAATTCCAATTTTACCCTTTTTAACTTCACCCCCACAAAATACTTTTGACATGTAAAGGTTGTCCAGAATGTGCTAAACATTAGATGCCTTGAAATCTTACTCTTCAATATATTCACCCAAACATAGAACATTACAATCAGATCTGAAAAATTCCTCAAACAAAATTAGATTTGGAATTGACTTTATACCATTTGATGACATTGAGGAAAAAAGTTTTCCATAAACAAGATTTGACGATTGTCCCCAATATTCTTTTTTTTTTTTTGAAGGAGATTGTCCCCAATTTTGTTATTGATTGATAGCTATGAATGTTTGTTGCAAAATTCGGCTGCTTTATATTTAATGGAATTGTGAAATTTCATCTATAATTTTCATTATATTGTGAATGTGATTGATAATGTATCAAAACTGCAATTGTTACTTTGTGGTTTTCATGTTGTTTGTAGGTTGAATTGAAGCCGTAAGTAATTTGTTACTGTGTTAGGTTAGGTGTTGGATTTGATTATTGTCAAGTATATGAATAATTTAACTGATAGTCATGCGTAAATGGTCATGTTTCTGCAAATCATTGTGAGCTTTCAAACCCAAATTTTAACCTTTAGAAAAACTTTCCCACAACACTCCGGTAAAAAATTTCTAAACTGTATTTTGCTAAACTGCAAATCAAAGTGTTTTGTGGGGTGAAGTTAAAAGGGGTAAAATTGGAATATTTTATGATTTGGAGGGGTAAAGGTTAAGTTTAGGGGTACATGGTAAAATGTTCGCTATGTAGAAACGGTCTAAACAAACTGGCCCGACAAGTTGGGCCTAGTTTGCCACCCCTACGTTCAACATGTTTGAAATATTTCAAATTCAAACAGCGCAAAAGATAAAATGAAAGAATCAAATTAATTTGGGAACGAAATAAAAAAAATTGTCCTTTTTTCAAATCCAAATGAGTCGACACTGTATATAAGATGTATATTACAACATAACAATTCTCACAAAATGAAAATAGAAATCAATATAATCATCTTAATAATACTTTTTTTTTGTTTGAATAATACTATAATCATCTTAATAATACTATAAACTAATTAGATCCGGAAGTTCATAATTTTGAACAGGATCATAAGGTACAATGCTATAAGATTCATCAACAAAAGGGTTATTAGTGTCAATAACGCATAATGTAGTAACATTAGGAACATGTTGTTGAACATCAACAATAACATCATCAAGAAATACCTCCCATTGATCCGTAATCACAGTCTTCAAACCATTCCTTAATTCTTCATAATCATTTCTAACAACAATAGCTTTCTCTTCATCTTTATTCTTGATTCTCTTGAGTTCTTCAATTTCCTCTTGATTAATTCTTAAAATATTGGGACAGTCTGATTTATTAAGAACACCAATTTCTCTACAAAAATCAAAGTACAAAGATAATTTATCACCTTGCAATTGAGCTTTTCTTATAATATCAAGACCAATACATGCTTCTTCTTTCCCACCAATATCACAAACCCTTAACAACACACGGTTAACCTCTTTGGAAAATTTTCCATAAACTTCCAAAATCTCATCCATCACACAATCCATAGCTTCAAGAATAAGAACAACTCTCATGCTCATTTCACTTTTAGGTTTAATTTGTAACAACATATCAATCAATTTTTGTAACTCCTCCAAATTCTTCAACTCTTCAATCAATGGAATTTCTTCACTTTCCTTTCCTTTTTTGTTTTGTAATTTATTTGCCTCCTCCCTCAAAATTACTGATCTTTGATCCAAATAAGCAAAGTAAGATCGAACAAAAGCGTTAAAAACCCAACCTTTTTTGGGACTTAAATGTCCGTCGCTAAAATGTGATAAATCAAATGGTAACCTTCCCATTCTTTGAACCATTGGTAAATCAAAACAATAAACTCCATGAGTTAACATTAAACCTTTAAGTGCTACAACCCAACTACGTGTCCTTTGCATTCTCATTGAAAGTGCACATAAAAGTGGTCTAAGGTATAAAGGTGATGTTCTTAGCCATTGTAAAGCTCTTTGAACATTCTTATAATCCATACATTGTTCATCATGGCTTGTTGCTTTAATAATAAGAGTTTCAAGATCAGGATTTCTACATGGTCCATATGGTGAAACCTTTGCAACCCAAATTCTGTATTTATCCTTTAGAACTCCCGATGCCCTTTTCCATACCCTCATTCTTTTCATCTTTGTTTCTTTTAGGTCTTTTGAAATGTGTGTGAATTTTTTATGATTTGGACTTATGTTAAAACTCTAACATAACAAAAGTCATGCATTCTTATGTGTTGTTTGTCTTAATCATAATGAGTTGTAATTGTAATTAGGATGAGTTAGAAAAGAAAAAAAAAGTTGCAATCATTCCTTATATGATTTGTCTCATCATGTATTTTTAGTATTGATGTGTTGGATTTTTCCGTATTGAGGATATCGTCAAAGTTGTTATGACGCGTGTTATAATTATAGGTCATATCTAGACGCGTTTTATTTATTTTTGTTGTTGAAGGAAGATGTGTCTTATTCATTTATAATTACGCGGAGGAACATATTTTTGTTTGAATTCAATTCTTGCAAATTCAAAAAGCGTTGTTTTCAGTCCTGAGGTCATATGTGGCCCAATATAATCACGTCGCATGACCCAATAAACTAATGTAAGAGACTAAAAACAAGGATTGAACCTAAACAAAAAAACTTATAAAACATGAAAAATTGTTATAGTTGCAAGGCTAAAATCATATTTAAATCATTATTCCATTATATATTTTTAAAATAAACCAAATAATGAACTGATATATTATATGTAAATGAGGAAAATACGTTAAAAATAAATTTTTCGTCATTTATATTTTTAACCTAATGTCTGGTTTAGTTTTCAGTTTTCTTATTTGTCTTGGCCCTTTATGTCTTACAACATTATACAGATTCATCCTTTTACGTACTTCCGTCAAATGAAAGCTAAGTTGGCAGCTAATTTTTATGTAATATTGCCTTTATTTTTTTTTAAGAATATATAATTTTACAACTATAAAAATTTTAATTAACAAATTACAATTGTATAGTTTTTAATATCAATTTTAACTTTTTAATTTTACATGCTACCCTTCAGTCTTCAACCAATTGACTTGAGCCTAGTATATTTCATACTTGTTTAGAACAAGACCATTCAACACCGAGAATTTCTTTTTTCACCCTCTTAACTTCTTGCATGCCCTTTCAAATATTCATTTTGTCTCAGTTCAGATTATATAATCTAAACGTATTTTTGCAGATTTTTTGATTTATATAATCTGAATCCCCCAGATTCCAACAAACCTCATAAAATGAATTTGTACCTTTCCAGATTTAACAAACTTTCATTATATATAATTATATCAAAGACTAGAAGGTCACACTTCTTATCATCAACAACCTTCTCTCCCTTCTCAAGGTTTTCAACAATCACGATGTCTTCATCTCCGATTATCTCATTACCCGTTGTGTGAATGAGTTCATTATAACTAACCATTATATGGACATATCTAGGCTCGTAGGGCTTTGCATCATCCTGATGGTGTTGTGCCCATAATACATACGCGGTAGGAATCAGACACCTGTTCTTCAGATATACCTGTAATATAATTTACGACAGTTACACATAAACATAGATAACATTAAATTTTAAGTTATTAAATACATAGAAAAAAACTTTACCATCTTAAAATGGTTATCATTTACACTTGCTAGACACATAATTCAGTCTCTTTGTGATGGTGCACCGTGTAAAGAAAAATAAGTTTTTGATTGCTCTTTTTTGATGGATAGTAGAACTACCACATGCTTATATTTTTGTGCAATGAGAAAATTCATATTTGGCATGATCATCCATTTATTCGAACGTGGAGGCCCAACTCTGTTAAGAGTCAGAGCACTATTCTTTGAACTTAGTGAGTGTGAATTTAAAAGAAACTCATTCAAAAGAAACTATTTTAAATGAGAAAGTTTTTGGATCCGTGTCTATATCAAGAGTGTGTGGATAATGGCTTGGTCAACAAAACTAATTCATTCAAAATGTTATTTTTTTGTTCCTTGACCTATTCGACCATTTGGACTAGGTTTTTCGACCGTGATTAATTAATGGACCGTTACACTCTATGCACCATTCTTCACAAATTCTCCCCAATAAATAGCCACAAATCCTTCATAATATCCCATCTCACTTTCGCTCATTCTCTTTTCTTCTATAATGTTCTACCGTTGGTCTTTCATAAAAAGGTTTCTTTTATTTTTATCTAAGGATAATATGAATGGTCAAAGGGCAATGCCCCACTTTGCAAATTGTTGGCCTTTGTTTGGGTGTAAGTTTGCTCTCTTTGGGTGTAGGGTTGCTCATCAGAGTTTCCTTTCTTTTTTTTTTTCCATCAAGTTTAGCTTTACCCTTCTTCTTAGAATGGGAGAGAAAACACAACTTTAACCCCAACATCCTTCCTCTATCTTCTTCTACCTGAGATTTAGATTTAGGTGTCAAATAGTTTATTGTAATAATGTTTCTATTAATGTAAAATGTATTATGAAAATATTGACCTATTAATAAAATGAGAATTTGTATCATGTCCGTCTCTTTACATTTATGTTTTTTTATATTGATTTTATTTTTTATCATTTTTAATTATGTCATCTACTAATTATATAATCCGAAGTTTTGGGAAAAACAAGGTTTCAGATTATACAATGTAAAAATCCCTATAAAAAGAAGGGTTAAATATGCTTTTGGTCCTATAAATATACCAATTTTTTGTTTTAATCCCTCTAAAATTTTCCTTCAACTTTTAGTCCCTATAAAATTTTCCATCTTCACTTTTGGTCCCTCTTTTAAAGTAAACTCATGTAGGATTCAAATTTTTGAATAAAATTTTGCAGAAAAATTTATAATATTATAATAATCTCTCCCAAAAAAATTTAGAATTTTTTTAACAAAACATGAATTTAATATGAAGTTTTATATTTTTGATGGTTAAAAATTCATATTAAATTTATGTTTTGTTGAAAAGTTCTAATTTTTTTTTTGGGAAATATTTTTACAATATTCTACACAATTTCATTAAAAATTATTAAAATTAATTTAAAAATAGGGACCAAAAGTAGTGATTGAAAATTTTATAGGGACTAAAAGTTGAAGGAAAATTTAGAAGGACTAAAACGAAAAGTTGGTATATTTATAGGGACCAAAAACATATTTAACCCTAAAAAGAATTCAGATTATATAATTCCAACAAAATGTATTTTTTTTTTATAAATAAAATAGGTGAGAAACACGTAGGATGAGAAAAGTATACTTAAAAAAGTATTGTCACATTTTTCTATATAAGTACTTTAAACTTTTAATATAGGGTTGATTATATTCTTTATCAGCAGACTAAATATGACGGACCAAATTCTGTAATCATGAATGACAATGGATTCAGAAATGAAAGTTATAGTACATTATTTCATAGAAGAACAAACACTAATAGACATGATCATTGAGTTTTCCCAGTCTAGAATTTTTGTGGGTTGTTGAATCATCACATGTGGATGCAATTGGTCAAGTTATGAATCTGTTTTGAGAAAATGTGCTACCACTTGCCAGCTAGCCGTAATATGATGTTATAATGGGGCCATTAGACATATGTTCATGTTCTGTAGTAGTTGACTGTGATCACAAAGCTTGAAGTGTTTGAATACATAATTACGTAAGTACTTATAAGATGTTAAAGTTAAAGAAAATAAAAACTTAAGAATCACACCATTATTATAACTAATAATTATTTTTCCTAAAAAAAACTAATATCTTTTTTTTTTATAAAAAAAAACCATAATATACTACAAAATCATTATTAAAAATGAAAAATTCGAAAATTATCATTCACCCTTCATTTTATGTTACAAGGGTGATGAACGTGCTAACTTGTGGCCCAAGAGCACGTGTTAAAAAATTAAAAGGTAAAAATATTCTCTTAAATTTTATGCATTCAATTATTTAATTTAAAAATAAAATTCGATACACATATTCCAGCAAAATATTTTTATATTTAATTCATTAACTTATGTCTTAAGAGCACGTGTCAACATTCCAACAGTATATTTGACTTGATGTAACATCTCAGACTGCTTTAAGCATTTGCCGACTGACCCTACAAACCAACACGGGTCTTTTCAGCGTGTTTTATCCTCACTCACACGCTTACCGGGAAACTTCCTAGTAGGTCATCCATCCTAAAATTGCTCCAAGTCAAGAACGCTTAACTGTGGAGTTCTTATGGAATGGACTACCCAAAAGAAGATGCATCTTGTTGATATAGATAGTACCAAACAATTCTTATAAGCCTTCCTTCAACGATGCAGTCTCATACCTGCACGGCCTCCTGATCCCTGTCATTCCAGTGTGATTTGGTTCGTCTAGAAGTTGTTGGGAGCCGCTCATTGTCGTGCCTTGTGCACCGGCGACCAGTCCCCGTCCTCGTCAGCCTTGAGTGTTACATGCCCACCAGCTTCTGTTTGGTTCGTCCCTGAACCACACCATACTGAGGGAGGTATGCTCTGATACCATTTGTAACATCCCAGACGACTTTAAGGATTGTCGACTGACCCTACAAACCAACACGAGTCTTTTCAGCGTGTTTTTTCCTCACTCGCATGCTTACCGGGAAACTTTCCAGTAGGTCACTCATCCCAAAATTGCTCCAAGTCAAGCACGCTTAACTGTGGAGTTCTTATGGAATGGGCTACCCAAAAGAAGATGCATATTGTTGATATAGGTAATACCAAACAATTCTTATAAGTCTTCCTTCAACCAAGCAGCCTCATGCCTGCACGGCCTCCGAATCCCTATCATTCCGGTGCGATTTAGTTCGTCTAGAAGTTGTCGAGAGAAGCTCATTGTCGTGTCTTGTGCACCGACGACCACTCCCCGTCCTCGTCAGTCTTGGGTTTTACATCTTCTCTAAAAAGTTTTATTAATTACTAAGTCGAACGACAATCCTTGTGGAGAACAATAAACTTACTACTTTATTATTTATTACGATTTGGTGCACTTACCAATTTCGTCCATCAAGATTCCAACAAAATATGTGTATATTTAATTCATTAACTTGTGTTCCTGAACACAAGTGTAACTTGTGTCTTAACATTTCCCTTAAAAATATAAGGTTACCAGGTTGTAGAGAAAAAAATACATGCAAAACTTTCAATTAATTTGTTTTAGAGAAGATGGATAACTGTCTTAGTTCCTAAAAAAGTCACAAACCATACCAATATATTAGTCGGTCTCTTCCTCGTGCAAATTGGATTAAGATTATTGTGATTGAGCGGTTGCCTCGTCACTTTGTAAACCTTCTTTCGAAGGTGTTCTTCTTGATTGGTATGGTGCATAATTTGTAGCTTTTTCTTGTAATCTAGGTATAGGTGTTGATAAATTGTGCTGGATTATGGAGTATTTACCATGGTCTTTCTATAGTCAAGCAACATGGTTTTCAGCAGATCATAGAGAGGGATTCTCTTTGCCATTAGTATAATCGAAGAGGATTCATTATCTCTTATCTCAGATTAAGGCGTTATGTCAGAAAGCTAAAATATTGCTAAATTATGGAGTAAATTTTGGCATTAGCCAAAGTGCTCCTTTTAGATTTTTTATGACTCCTTTTAGATTTTGGTTTCAGATTTGCTATCTCTTCCAATCCCGGGAGATTGAGAGCGTATTTCTTTTCCAGAGTTTTTAAGTTTGCTTTGTGCCTATGACTCATTTTATTAAAAAAGAAAAGAAGTTAAATATACTTGATACATAGAAAATGAGGACATTATAAGTTTAGTCGTTATTTAATTTTTATTGTTTTTTTTCGGTCACTACAAATTTTTCTACACTCGTTTTTAATCACCACTAAAACTTAACTTGTTTGATTATCCTTAACCTTGTAAATTTTTTAATGATATTTTGGCATGTTTAGAACGTTATAAAATGTTTATTTACTAAAATTTAGAAATTTTTAATATGTAACGAATTAAATATGAACTTTTCATAGACTATATGTTAAGGATAAAAATAACTAACATATAGACTTAGAAATCAGATTTTAAACTCATTTTCTAAGGATGAACTTTTAATAATGTTTTAAACTTGTCTGCAAGAAAAAATATTTAAAAATACATGTTTGCCTTATCATCAAAGACTAAAATTGTATTCGTAAAATTTTGTAGAGACTAGAAAAATAATAAAAGTTAAGTAAGAACTAAATTTAGAAGGTTCCCTTTTAAATTTAATATTTAAAAATAAATAAATTTGACATTCAGAATTCACTTTTTAAATTTATACAAATTGAATTTTTAACAAAAAAACCATGATTTAAAAATAAACTATATTTGAGTTAGCAGAAGATGAATAATGTTTTTATTAAGACCAAACAATTTATATTTACTCTAAGGCGTTGATTGCTTTCGGCTAAACTCAACTATAGAGTTAGTGAATATTTTTACTAAAAAGAACTCATTACTCTAAACGGAAAACTAATTTGCTATAATATCAGCAAAGAAACAAGCAAAAGCACTTCCTCTTGCAACTTTACCTTTTCTTCTTTTGTCAGGGGTATAGCTTCTCTTTATTTCAACGGTTATTTGATCAAAACTTTAACGACCACATTATTCAAAACCATATGCTTAATAACAACAACGACACAAGTGAAAGAGTTTCCTTTGTCTTTATCTTAATCTTTATGTTGTCTTGTTTGTAAAAAAAATAAATATATTGTCTTCGTTTGGTTGAATGCATCTCTTTAATTTCAACGGTAATTGTCTTAAAATTCGAATGATCACATTATCAACCAACATGCTTAATTTGATTGGTTATCAAACATAATAAATTGGGGTTAGATTAGTGGCGGAGCCAGATTTTTTTTCTTTCCAAATGGGCCACAAAATAAACTATAATATATACACAAAACTTATGTTTTGATAAACATTAACACAAAGTTGACCATCAAAAAGTTAAATACATTTTTTAAAAATTCAAAATAATTATTCATGTATTCCGAGTAACTTAAAATTGTAATAGGGTGATGAAGAAGAGGATGTGCCACAATATAGTTTTATTTAAAAGTGAAATATATTTTAGTAATTTCTCTTATAATTTTCTTTTACGCAATTTCTCTTATAATTGTTCTTGCTGAGGTGGATCATGACCCCACCCGATCCCTAGAGGGGCTCCTCTAGTGGATTAGATTCTCTCCATCATTATAATTTTGGAAATATAAATTAAAAGTATGATATTAAATGAGTTGAAATATTTTTTATACATCCCAAAACATTTAAAACCTTAACAATGGAAAAAATAAATGGAGGGATCATACTAACAATTTATGTTGATATCCTAACTTGTTGTTCTTCTTCTAATTAACAACTCAATTTTATGCTAATATCAGTAATATTAAGACTAGGTTTATATGGTGCTAGACTTTTCAATACCAACTTTTATTTTTATTTTAAAATGGTTATTGACGAAATTCATACACATTATATGTATAATAATGAAGAGTTGCGAGTTAAAAAATACACACTTTAAGATATTAAATATTGTTATAACATTTTACCATTTGAACCGTGTCTATGAGACTTTTGAATACAAAATTTAAAAAACTCCAAAAAAAATCACGGTGAAGCAAAAACTATATCATACAAACTTCTAAAAGTAATGGTGAAAAACTCTTAAACTATTAACTCCATCTTTCAACCAAACACTTGCAAATATTTACTCCATCTTTTAATTTGCTAAATGTGAGATGCAATGTTGCTTGCTAGAGACAATCTAATCTATAGTAGCGTGCAAATAACAAAATCAAAATCAATTATAATAAAAATGGTGGGCTCTTTTTGACCAACATTCTGTACCATAGTCAGATCTTGTCTCTCCCTTCCTTATCTTAGGATTTGCTTTGTCCTCTCTTTCCCTTTCATTCCACATATAAATACATATATATTAACCTTATAAATTATTGTAACCTATAGTTTTCTAAAGTAGAATTGAAATTGAAATTGGTAGCTACTATACACATATGATGGAGAAGGAAGTAATGGTGGCACTACCTCCATCTCCTCTTCCTTCCATAGATTTCAATTTCAATTTCAATTTCAATACCAACTTCTCTTCAACCCCTTACATCAAAGATGATGATCTTGATGAACATGAACCCATCAACAACAATGATGAAAAAGATTTTGAATTTAACTTCAATACTCATGATCTCCCAAGATCTTCACTTTCTGCTGATGAACTTTTCCATGCTGGAAAAATTCTCCCTCTTAACCTCATTGATTCTGATTCTCATCATCGACAACAAGAAACGGAGAAAAACTTAGTGGAAGAACTACAACAAAAACAAGAAGATTCAGCACAACAACAACAACAAAAGAAGCTTGCATGTAAAGAAAGATCTTCATCATTTTCAATTCCATCTTGTCGTAATAATACAAAATATTCCAAACTATCCCATGATGTTTTTTCACATGAAAAAGTCAAAGGTAGTTCCAACAACAACACTAAACAATCCGAAACTTCAACTTTTTCATCCTTTTTGTCAACAATTTCATTCACAAAAGGTTATAGAAAATGGAGATTCAAAGATTTTCTACTATTTCGAAGCGCTTCAGAAGGAAGAGGTTCAGACAAAGATCATCTAAGGAAATACAGAATGTTGTCTAAAACAACAGTGTACGAGGATGTCGGTAATTCTAGCTTCCGGTCTGTTGAGAATTCCGGTTCAGTTTCTAAACGGAGAAAACCGGTTTCGGCTCATGAATTGCATTATACATTGAACCGGGCTGCTTCTGAGGAATTGAAGAGGAAAACTATGTTGCCTTATAAACAAGGTTTGTTGGGTTGTTTGGGTTTTAATCATGGTATGAGTGAGATTAGTGGAAGATTTGGGTCTTTTGAAAGATCATAAATCCAACACAAATTCAAAATATTTTTTCATATTGATTTGTTGTTCTTTATTGACAAATATTATTTGATGTTAAATTAATAGTTACAGTTTCTTGGGTTCAAATCATGGATTATTTTCTGATTAGACTCTTTTGGTCTCTTTCATTAGATTAATCCAACTGCTTCCTCGAGACCAGATTGAAATTTGTTGTTGCTGTTTTATTGTTAAAAGAAAGCCGTAATGAAATTACATCCAAGCTACAAATCAATAGTTTTAAAAATTGGCTTGGTCGTCCACTAGGTAAGAATAGTGGGTCACTCGATCATTGATTGAACTATATGTTTGTCTAAATATTAAATCAAATTGAACTAGATAACGCGATCTCTAAAAATTATCAATTGTCTAAATTTCTTCAAAATTGTCAATGATGACACTCTGTCATTACTAGTTTAGTAAACATTTGCATGTAATTTTTAGGGTCATTTATCAAGATAATGGGAGCTGAAAGCACAGAAAAATGATGAATTCCGATTTCCAACAAGTTCCAATTCGGGCGTCAAATCCAAGCATTCGGGCACTGAATTCCAGCCACCAGAAGAGCAATTTGATTCGTAAAAAATCGGGCCCCGAATTAGACCATTCGGGCCCCGAATTTGACAGATTGGGAACACGTTTTTGTTAGCTCGGGCACCGAATATTGGGGCTCGGGGGACGATTTTGACAGTCCTATATATAGAAAAGTCTGTTTTCTAAATAAGGGTTCACGATTTTAGAGAGAAAAGGCATATTTTGTAGCGGAGGCTTTGCAGATTTGGTGGGCAACCATCACAACTCATAGTCAATCATCCAATACATGTATGAATCCTTGTTTTTATGTTGGTTATCTTGTACTTTAGCTATGAGTAACTAATCTCTTTGTGGTTGAGACTTAGATGAATCTGATGTAATCTTATAGGAACTCTAATTTGTTGAACTCCTTTGAATATCAATGAAAGTCTAATTTTAATTCATATTACTTTATGTTTAATGCTTTTTGTATGTTTATCATCGACTACTAACCCTAACTTTATGAATATGCAAATTGATCTTAGAGATTGAATGACCACTAACCCTGGCTTTTGACTCTGATCTAGGTAATAAGTTTAACCTAAGTAATCAAGCTAGAAATAGATCATTATTAGGTTATGATATAGGGATTAACGTTCTGTTAAAACCTCCAACGATTTTGAATTCGCTTAAGAGATTAAGGGGTTGTCACTTACGGGGAGAATTCTAGGTCAAGAGATTGGGTAGAATTACTTTGTTAATCTGTCGTTGAACTAGATAATCATTGTTTAAATTAGGAGTGCAAATTACCATAAGAGAACTTCGGAGGATTCGAAGGTCTTAACCATACTTCTCTCAAATTTTCTAAAACCAATTTTTTTTTTAATCTGTTTATGTTACAAAACAACTCAACTGCCTAGGGCATCAATACAAATTTATTACATCCTTTTTATAATGAAATTGCTGAGTAGAAGTTAAATGCAGTCCTCGTGGAAACGAATTTTTTTTATTACTTCGATTGAATTTGGTTCACTTGCCAAATATCCATCATGTTTTTGGCGTCGTTGCCGGGGACTGTTGAATCATTTCAACTTGTAATTTCGTTATTAGTTAGGATTTCTGTCATTTATATTTTTGTTTAAATATTGAAAAGAAAAAAAAATTGAAAAAAATAATAATCTTGATTTGATCCCTTCATGTTTATCTCATTGTACTTTGCTGCTAAAAAGTTTATCCAAGTTTTGCAGCTATGATTGATAGGTTAGTAGACAGGTTGCGCCACTATGACATAGAAGAGATTGTTACGTTGCAGTATGAAAAATATCTTCTATCTGTGAAGATAAAACAATGGGACGATAAAATCTCAAGATTAAATGCGAGATGTGATCTTTATGAGGTAAATCAACCAGGTGGTGATTGTGAAGGGAAGAAAGAGGTGATCAACATCGATTACAATATTCAACTTCAAAACATTTTAGATGATTTTTTGATGTCAAATCAAGTTTCATTTGAGAAATATGAAGTTCAATGTGATAATCTTGTTGAGAAAGCATATGAGTCTCATCAAAAGTTGGTTAAGATGGAGACAAAGTGTTAGGCTACTGTGGTGGACGACAATCCAAAAGTGATGAGTGTTGGTCTCTACCTAAAGTCTCAGCAAATGGGGTTTGAAGAACTCACTCATGTGCAAATGAATACATATCCTTCTTTAAGGTGGGAAAGCTCAAATGACAAAGATTTGGCAGCTGGAGCATGGGAGCATCTGATTCTGTATGCCAAGTTCATGGAATTCCTGCCAAACAACAAGAAGAAGAAGGGTGATATATTCCTTCTATCATTTTTCCCACCCTAACAGTGGTTGAGGCGTCAAGCTCAATGACGTAAAATAAAGCGCTTGATGGGAGGCAACCCATCCTTTTTTTTTTTATGTTTTTTATTTGCTTCTGTTATTTCCCTTTTGTATCGAGTCAAATTTGAAGAGTGTCTTGAATAAGATTCTATAAGTCCCCTATTTTGTAATGCATCTGAACTTGTTTGATTTTAATGAATTTACTTTTTTTGAATTTTACCAGTTCAGTAACAAAGATTTCACCAAGGGTCTGTCAAAAGTTCAAAGGAGGTAGTGCTTGCATGATTCTGTAAGGGAAGTGTACGGCAGGAAAGATGCTTAGATAGCCACAACTTCCAGAAACCTCATCTTGTAAGGTTATGGCCTAAATTTATTTTTCAATTTTTACAAATATGAGTGTTTCCATGTAGATGCTATTTCTGAGATTTGCGATGTTTCTTTGTAATTGATTGGTCATATATTGTACACACCAAGGCAAATTGCTTGTACCTTGAGCCTTTGTAGCCCACCTTTGTTTATATTGAATTATCCTTTGTTTAAACCAAGTTGAGCCACTAGGACTTAGACCCCTTGTTTCGGTGACTAACCACATTACAAGCCTAGAGACCTTAGGATATACCCAAAATTTTGTTGGAGTTAGGCATGTGTTTGTGTGTTATGATTGAAAAGTTCAAGTTTAGGGTTGCTTTTGGAACTAGCAACACTCTAAGTTTGGGGTAGGGTACTAGAGAAAGAAAAGAAGATCATTTTGTGCTAAAATTAAAAGAATAAGCATGATAAAAATAAGTTGAATTGTCAAATTTGCAGCTCAAAAAAAAAATTTAAAATGCTTCAAGACAAGTGATTAGTTGTTTCATTTATTAAAAGTTCTCTCTAGTCCCCGGATGTAATTGTGGTGTGATGATTATGGTGCGTGGTATATTTTAGATTCGTAGGTTGATGTCTAACTCCGTGTTTTTCTTAAACCTACTTTCCAAATTATCCCACCTCTAACCTAAGCCCCGTTATAACCTGAAAAGTCCTTAAAAGTGTGTACATAATATTGACTTTGATTGATTTTTAGAAATTTTTCAAGTTTTGGTAGTATAGTAGTTCTACATGTCGACTGAGTGAACCCTTTTATATTTCAATTTTGTTGCGAGAAGTTGTGGAATTGATGTCTGTTACCAAGCAAGTTAGATCATCATTTGCTAACTAGGGAGATGAACTTTTGACATGATCATTGGTGGAGTAAGTGTTACTTTACTGTTATTTTTCATTTTAAGTTGGTTCCTTGAGGACAAGTAACGATGCAAGTTTGGGGTTGTGATGACACTCTGTCATTACTAGTTTAGTAGACGTTTTCATGTAATTTTTAGGGTCATTTATCAAGATAATGGGAGCTGAAAGCACAGAAAAATGATGAGTTCGGATTTCCAACAAGTTCCAACTCGGGCGCCAAATCCCAGCATTCGGGCACCGAATTCTAGCCACCAGAAGAGCGGTTTGATTCGTAAAAAATCAGTCCCCAAATTTGACAGACTGGGGACATGTTTTTGTTAGCTCGGGCATAGACATGAAACCAGGCACACTAAACCGTGTCAGGATGTTGGAACATCATATCCAACATCTTACAAAAATGCCTAAAACATGTCGGAACATTGTATCCAACAACACAACCATGAATATTTGTTTTAGCAATAATGCAGCCAATACACATACCCAACAATTTTCTTAGTCAATCTTTCAAAACGTAGTGATGATAATGAGAATTGAAAAGGTTTTTTAAGATTAAAAATTCCTCTCTCCGGTCATATTTAGAAGAAACATTTCACTTTTTTCTTCATTGCATAAATGATGTATTTGGTCTATATTTTAGACAAGATACATTAATTACTCAATGAATATAAAAAGTCAACTTTTTCTTATAAATAGGACCGAAGAGAGTACAAATTAATGTCGTCATGAACATATCCCAATTAGCTCGAACGCTTATTAACCTTAATAGGTGAATTTTCTAACTATTAAGATTATTTGATTTGATTTGATTAAAAAAAACTAAGAATTAATAATTTATTGGTTAACTAACTAAGATTTAATGCATTCATTAAATTGCACAAATACCCTAAAAATATAGGGAAGTGTACTAAGCTAGCCTAAGGTAGAATTAAGGAGGGAAGCTATGATTGTTTTGGCGGGAAAAAAATATTCATTAGTTCATTTCACCGCTTCAAAACATCATTTTTCATTCCACTTCCCTTCTTCGCCATTTCTCTGTTACTCTTCATTTCCGTTCTTCATCCTTATACACAATTCCGAAACTCGCGATTCTCACAATCAAAGGTTAGAATTGTTACAACCCTCTATCTTGAATTCTTGATGTATGGATTTTTTTATTTCACCTCAATTTATCATAAAATCTCAGTAATGTATGAATTGTGTTGATGCATTTTTGTGTAGTTAAGGTGTTTGTTCAAATGCAAAACAATACTCAACTTGTGTTTCATAGTTTTCATGTTAGGTATGAATGTTCATGGTTTGGATTTGTTGATGTCCAATTAAATGGGTTGGATTTTAAAACCAAATTATCAAAACTGGTTGAAAATAAAAATCCAGTTTTTAAGTCTTTTGCAATGGCCCAATTAAACATTTTTTTTATCAAAAACTGGTTTTCTATATGGAAGTGAATTTAATCATATAACAAGTTATTTGCGCAACCCTAATATTAGGAAGCTAAACTGAGTTCAACATCAGTTTAACATGAACATATGCATAATATTTCACCACTAACTTGTATAATTACAAATTCTCATTGATCCTAATATTAGGGTTGAAAGTGGTTTTAGTCTTTATAAAATATTCATTTTTTTTATTGTAGTCACTACATTTTGTAAAAACACGTTCTTTTATTCCCTGCATTTTATAAAAACGAGTGCTTTTAGTACCTACAAATTAGAAGCACCCGTTTTTATAAAAGGTCGGTTGAGACTAAAAATTGACAAATTTTTCATTGAGGCTAAATTTGAAAGATCCTTAATTTTATAAGGGTTAAAAATAAATTTAACCCTAATATTTGATAGAAGAAATACATAACATTTACTTGTTCATTTCCAAGGTATATTATGAATGCTTAGGCCATGTGTGATCAATAGTTCAATAGTTGCATGACTGTTTTCTGCCATATGCCATTGTATGATTTGTCTGCATTTTAATATTGCGTTTGCAAAGTGTACTAGAGTCATTGTTATGGTTACCACAAGGTGTCATTGATTTACATTTCCTTTTGTTTTTCATGTGTACTTGATTCTGATGGATGTTACCGCATTTAACTTGTGCACTTGGACCCAATGAGAAATACTGTTAAAATTTGGATAAGTATAAGGCTTGATATTTATAGACTAATAAGTGTTTTCCAAGTAAAATAAAGTTTCATTTTGAATGAGACAGGATCATATACCAAGTATATTGAGACTAACTTATTTTCCATTCCAATTTTTAGTGTAAAAGAACAATACTTTTTTCGAGACCAATGAGTGACCAAGATGACTTTACTGAAGAGAATCAGGTTTCTACTGCACCATTTGGCTCCAACACTACTAGTGTATCATCGGCTCACTTTGTTGGGCGTAGAGATCGGTCAGATGCTTGGGATCACTTTACTGAAGAGCAAAGTGATGGAAGCAAAAGGCAGAAATCTGACAAGTTTGACCAAGAGGCTTGCCAGAATGAACTTGTTAAGATGTTTGTAGCCACCGACATTCCTATTTCATTTGTAGAGAATGAAGAATTTCAAAAGTTTCTAAAGGTTTTACAACCGAAATTTAGTGTCTCCTCACTGTCACAGGCTACATTGGCTCATGATATTTTAACTCTATGGGATGCAGAGAGAACAAAATTACAGAGCTTTCTTGCACAGCATTGTGGAAGAATTTGCCTCAGCATTGACTCATGGACTTCATGTCGAGATCAGAATTATATGTGTGTGATGGCCCACTTTATTGATAATAATTGGAAATTGCACAAAAAGATTCTAAACTTTCTCCCAATCGTAGGTTGTTCACTAGAGCATATGAAATATGGTATTGAGTGGTGCTTGAATGATTGGGAACCGAGTCACATTTTTAGTCTAACAGTTGATAATGTACCTCAATATGATTATGGGATTCGATGCTTAAAAGAAAAGCTAATGTCCTTGAGCATATGAAATATGGTCTTGAGTGGTGCTTGAATGATTGGGAACCGAGTCACATTTTTAGTCTAACAGTTGATAATGTACCTCAATATGATTATGGGATTCGATGCTTAAAAGAAAAGCTAATGTCCTTGAACACCTTCGTGTTGAAAGGAGATTACATTTATATGCATTCTTGTGCTCATATTTTGAACATGATATTGAAGGAGGCATTACAAAATATTGATGATTCTATTTTGAGAATTAGTGATGCAGTTCAATACATAAGATCATCTCCTTCTATATTGTCTGGATTTGAAGCATGTGCTGAGCAAGAAAAGATTGAATATAAAGGGTATGTTTACATGGATATTGAAACTAGGTGGAATTTGTCATATGAGATGTTGGAGGCTGCTTTAAAGCATCAAAGGGCATTTGAGGACCTTGAGTTACATGACAAAAAGTATGTTCGCGAGTTAGAAAAGGGGAAGGGTGTTCCTACATATGGAGATTGGAATCAGGCTTACTTAATGTTACCATTTTTGAAGATCTTTCATGAAGCTATTTTGGGAATTTCTAATACCTCTAATGTTACTAGTAATATATATATGTTAGAGGTATTTGGAATTGGTAAAAAGATTAGCTATTTATGTCATTCCAAGGACCTGAATGTACACTTTATAGCTATAACGATAAGGAGGTACTATAATCAGCATTGGGAAAATTGTGGACGTCATGATGAGTTCAACATGTTGCTGCTAATTGCTCTTGTATTTGATCCTAGGTACAAAGTCGGATATGTAAATTGGATGATTGATCAGATTTTTAATTCAGTTGAGGCAGCTAATTTGAAACAGAGGTTAGAATCTTGTTTGAAGTCCCTTTTTGAGGAATATAATGATGGAGAAGAGAAGTTGCAAAATGACTCACAAAAAGCACAATTTGATGAAGAAGGTAAAGAGGATCCTTATAGTTGGAATGAGTTTCGACAATCGCATGAATCAAATTTCAAATCTGAGCTAAATAAGTATTTGGAGGAAGATACAGAGACCTCTGAGGATTTGGATATCTTAAATTGGTGGAAGCTGAATTCAAGTCGATTTCCAATCCTTGCAAACATTGCTAGAGAGGTTTTGGCTATGCCCGTCTCAACCCTAACCTCTGAGTGTGCACTTGGTAATAATGCAAAGGTGATTGATTCTTTTTGCAGTTTATCTTAATTTTGATCTCATGCAAGCGCTTGTCTGCACAAAAGATTGGCTATATGGAAAACCCTTTTCGTTGCTTTTAAACAAGGATTTGGAAAAGCTTAAGCAAGGTAAGAAAACATGATACTTATTTTGGAAAAGGATTATGATTTGATATGTACTAACATGTTTTTTGTCTTTGTGCAGAAATGGTTGACCAACTAGATATTGGATGTTCAACCTTTGCTACTCATGATTGATTAAGGATGCTTGTTCTTTATTTGGTTTTTAGAATCACTGTATCAATCCAAGGTTCATTTCCTTTTAAGTAGTTTATCTTTCTAGATTGAAGACGTTGTAGCAAAAGTATTTGTAGTTTAGTTTTTATGGTAATTATAACAGTGCTTAGAGTTTCTAATCAGATTGTTCCATCATGATTTTAGTATCGAATACTGATCCATCATGTTTTATATCCAATCTTATTTTCTTTCACTACCACTATCTATAAACCTTGCCTTGATGAATTACATAGTATAGGATTCTCTCTCACTTTCTCATGTATGCATGGAGGTTTAACAATATTTTGATATACTCGCAATGCCCTTCAATATATTCAAATGTTACTTCGCTAAAAAAATTTGTGAATGATAGTTAGTTCTAATAAATATTTTTTATTAAATAATAACATTTTTTCTTATAGAGAAAATAATAACTCATTTAGATATTGGTTCAAAGACCAAATATATGGGAACACTTTGATTTTTCATATGTACGGTAGAAATACTCGTGTGTGTATAATTGTATATATATTGTATTACAAATTGAACAAGATTGAAGATTATTAGAATAAAACACAGTAATATTTATTAATTTATACATTTTCTCATTTTTTTTTCATTTTGCTTCATAGCGCAAATACTTTTATGTTTATGTTAAGAAACAATTGTTAACATTCCAACTAGTTTTGAGGACAACATAAAACTCTTGAGAGATATCAAGATTATAAAAAGCATTCTCTGATATATGCTGCATTCATTCATAACAAGGACAAAAAAGATTATCAAAACCAAATTGTAATCTTCATTTACACTCTTGGAGAAGATCACATAGTTGTTTAAGGGTGTTAGAGAAATTTCCCAGCCTTGCTATAAGCTTATC
>Ga0315913_1001873_pt1 | contig 24017 bp, 14 predicted proteins | sample MpolsnodulesMG_FD_207736 | JGI IMG/M metagenome (GOLD analysis project Ga0315913, IMG submission 207736) | Medicago polymorpha root nodule microbial communities from Los Angeles, California, United States - small nodules | ecosystem: Host-associated > Plants > Roots > Nodule | place: USA...
TGGGGAACGATTCATCCAAACTAAATTCAGGCCTCTTCAAATATGTATCACCAATACTTCTACTAACCTAATACATATTAGATCAATAGCATATCAATATCAAATATGTATCAAGATAACATTATAAAAGTCATAAACCAATATCAGATGAAATTAAATTTGTTAAAAGTAAAACAATATACCGTAATGATGCCTTTAACACGCCACGCTCCCCTTGCATACATCACAATGGTATCATCATCAGAATGCTTTGCCTGGAGTTCTTCTCTAATAGTTTGATCTTTACAATTGTGATCTGTTGTCAACTGCACAGCTTGGATATTATTATTAACCATAGTACCAATTACAGCACGCGAATCTCCAAGATTCGCAACATGTAGCGTCCTTTTCCATATAACTCCAGCAAGACAGCATGAACCAACTTTTCCAAGATTATTATTTGCCATATAATTTGTTTCTACATGATCCAAAAAACTCGCTTCAGTAGCAGAAACAGCATCCCTCAGGGTAGGTTCAGTTATTTTATTCTCATTCTCAACAGCAAGCCCTAAAATGTAACCACATAACATAAAATAAAAATTCCATTAATTCTCAAACCAAGAACAAAATTCAAAGATTAATAAAAAGAAATAAACTTTTTGATTAAAGAAAGATACTAACTCAGTAGATGGTCGAAGAGGTGATTAGTGATGTAGTGGGAAGCCTCGGAGCCACTATGGCCGTCGTAAACTCCAAGAAAGAGTGCTTTTCTAGAGCCAACTTCAACTTGGCTTTGATCTTCCATAACTTCATTGGCTTGAACAAAAGCACTGGAAAATTCTCCATAGTAATGGTTTTTGAGATTAATCGAAGTTGCGTGAGGGTCTTGGTCAAATAAAGCCATGTTGTCATTCTTCCTGTTCCTGCATAGATTGACTATATTTTCAAGCCAAGGATGCATCTTTGAAGGAGAAGGAAATGTGAGAAAAAAGAGTGATTTTGATTGTGAGTGAGAGAGTAATGATTTGAAGTATGAAAATGTGAATGAATGAATGAATGAATATTCTATGTATTTATATATGTGAAATGAAGGGTATAATAGACTCAACTAACTGAAAACAGAATCCTAACGGAATGTAACTAATTGAATGAGCCAGCTGTCATATTATCAATTGGCGGGAAGAAGAAAATTGAATGAAACTTGTTATATCATTTTCTTAATTGCACTTTTAGTTCTTCTAATTTCTCAATTTTGCGATTTTGAACCCTCTAAGTTCATTTTAACTCGTGTAATATTAAACCACCTTATTTTAATTGTGCGATTTTGGCCCATAGTTTATCCTATTTTTTTATTTCTTAGCCCCGCTAAGATTTTGACTAATCATGAGACATTTTTTTAAGGGAGTTATGAGGGTATTTAATATTTAACAAAACTTGATTTATTTTTAAATAAAAACATAAATACTTTTAGGGCACAAGTTAAGGAGTTTAAAATGAAAATTAAAAATATAACTTTTGAAACTTTTAAGACATTGAATGCACAATTTTCAAAAAAAATCTTCTATATTTGACTTCTTAACTTATGTCTCAAAGGCACAAGTTAACATTTTTCATACTTTTTTGGTCAAGATTAACAAAAATATAGTAGTATACTTTTTTAGTGGAATAAAAATTAATATTTTACGTCCCGTGAGCATAACTCAATTGGTAGGACAATGCATTATTATATGCAAGGGCCGGAGTTCGAACCCCGGACACCCCACTTATTCACCTTATAAAGGTGAATTCTAGCCACTAGGCTTTATTTTTACACATAGCCAAAAACATGCAATCTGCTTTTTCTATATTATAAGTTTTCTTAGTCAAAATTTAATATATTTTATATTTAAAATAATATTTATATTTAAATAACTTATAAAAAAGTCCTTTTTTTACAAAATAAAAAGTCCTTTTTTGCTATGTATATCTATGATTCTATATATACTACATATAAAGGGAATACATGATTTTAAGTTGACTTTTTCACTTTCAATTATACTCTTGAAACAAATTTGCTTACATTATTAGTGACGTTAAAAAATATAATTTGTTATACTATTTGTGTCATTGAAAAAGGTAAGTATAGTTTGTTTAAACCAGAAATCGAAATATGTGCATATTCATTTATCAAATAAAAATTATTTTAACATTCTATATAGTTTTACTTTTTTTTAGAGGATGTTTATGGTTTTACTTGTTTGTTGACCATACATAATATGTTTATACTATTTGAATATGAATTAATATCTAAAAAAAAATGTTGAAAGAATCTACCAAAAACTTGTTAGTATTTTTCCTTCAAAAAAAACTTGTTAGTATTTGATTTTGTCTCTAAATTTAATAAATAAAAAAGTGTTTTTTTAAAAGAACAAATAAAAAAGTGTTTGTTACTAAAAGAATAACATTTGTATATCTAGAGACAAATAATGAATTTTTTCCTCGTAAAAATCAAATCAAATTTTCTTAATTATAAAGGGACCAAAAGTCATTTTAATCCAAATTAGGATTATTATAGCAAGAACAAATTAACTTACGGACATTGTAATATGCAGAAAATTCTCCACTTTTTTTACCGTAAGGATGAAATTTTGGTAACTAAATTACTAGAAGAAAAAAATTATTGCATAGAATGCACTCATTCAAGTAAATTCATGTTAAACATGTGATGTTGTTTAAATATAAAAAAAATTATAAAACTGATTTCAGGGTAAGAAGATTGTGTTCCCTTTCAAGACAAAAAACTTTGCACTGCATATGTTAGATATCAATATTTGTGTAAGAGAATATAATTTTCTTTTTCTAAAACGTAATTTGAGATATCAATATTTTCTTTTTCTCATAAACAAAATCAATAAGAATTACTTTTGTTTGGAATCAAAGTGGGGTACAAGTTTAACAAAAAATCCAACAAAAAAACCGACAAATTGAATGTTTAATTGTAAACATCGACTAGTAACACCCCTTTAAAATAAAAATCCAACAAAAAAGTACACCTTCCTCTTCTCCAAGAAACCACACCTTGATTCCCAAGCCACCAAAGGAGAAAAGTTTAGAACCTTCTTTTCCTATTTTTTTTCTCTATCTTTCTCTATAAATACACCTCTTCACGTAACCACTTTTACTAAGAAAAAAAAGCATATACCTAAAACCCTATTTTCAAACAAACATCATCAATCAAACAATTCCTCAAAAAAAATCATCAATCAAACAAATTCTTCCACTCTTTCATGGCTGGTCTTCAACAATACAACTTTTTTCCAACAGATCTTTTCTATCCTCGTCCACAACCTCAACAATCTACTGCTTCTCCTAATGTGCTTCCTCTCCAAACTCCAAATAGTGAAGATCTTCCACAAACTCAACAAAAACAACCAGCTAGGAGCATGATCAAAGTCAACCCTTCTACTTCTTCTTTGGTTTATACACATAAGACACAATCTTTTGGTGTCGTTGACAATAACATATCAAAATTTTCACTAGACCCACTTTCTTTGATGGTTTGGATGGATCAAGAGGATGAAGAATAGAGCACAAAATGTTTTTTCGCAAGAGACTATAATATTTTTATCATGTTTAAGACTATGTAAATTATTTTTAAGAGATTAATTTTTCTTCTTTTTTCCTTCATGTTTTTGTTTTTTTGCTCTACTTTGCAACCTTAGAGTTGTTTCTCATAGAAGATGGAAGTCAATAAAATTGAAAGCTTATGATTATCTTTAATGTATTTTCCTTCTTTGATGTTATTTTGTCCAAATTTGCACTTCTCAAAATAATTTCACTGATTGAGTCAAAAAAATATTCAATAATTAACAAAACAGATTCATGAATGGTAAATTGGGTTTTGATTTGTGTAACTTGAAAGGTAATGTAGATTTAATCTAATTAACAAAACCGATCAAAGAGTGTGAACTTGTTCAACTATTTGATTTATTCTATGTTTCAAAAAATTTTGATGTAATTTTAAGTTTCAAATAATAATAATTTTATTTGTTTTTTCATCTATAAAGATTTTCATTAGAAGTTTAGTTGAACCAAAAAAAAACTAAATCATACGAGTACTACAAGGAAAAATTGGTGTGTGCCAATTAATTCAAATTGAAAATAGGTGTGTTTCAGAAGAAGAAAAAAAAGAATAGGGAGAATAGAAAATTGAAAGTATGAGCAAAACAAAATTGAACGTGGAAGAACATGACAAGCCTCAAAGCGTGCAACAAACGCAGGAACTGTTTCTAGAACTCATTGCCTAATAGTAATATCCAGCGAATATGCTTCTATAGGGTTAATGTTAATTCCAATTTATATATGATATATGATGCACCTGTTACTTGATCATCAAATAAATAGGCTATTGTTTTGGAGGTGTAAAACGAATTTGCATAAGTCATATTGAGTGAGTGAGATTTTTTTTTTTTTTTTTGAGAGATTCTTTTCTGAAAATTATATAAAGAGTACACCTATTTGCTAAATAAATAGTATGCTTTGGTATATGAGAATATAATCTAATTGTAATTGTAACTGGTTTATCAAAACATATTATAATATTTTTTATAAGTTAATTTTAAAGGCATGTAACCCTCTTTGTATAAAAGGTCTAATTATATTGATATATTAAGTAGGTACAAATAGTACATATTTTTATAGCATAATATAAAGTTAACAAAAAAATACGGTATGATAATGCAAAAGTAGTACATTATAACGAATTTGAATCTTTAGCCGACCCATTATAATTCGAATAGAAAATTGGAATCATCCATAATGCTTGAGGATTAATTGATTATGGTAGTTTCTAGAGTTAGAAGAAGAATGAATGAATGAATGAGGTCCATTTAGTTCCACTAAAAAATCTCAATTGCTTTCATCATGTGATGTGATGAGTCATGATTAGTGGTTTATAATAGTAACAAGTACCTAATTAAACCAACTTATGGAAAATAAGTCGGTGTGAAAGGCAAGCTTACCTTTCCAATTTTCATGGTGTACGTCTACTTATCATTATTACTATCACGCATTTAAGAAGTTCAATTTGATTAAATTCCCGTTGCATATGGATGACGGACTAAGAAGACAAACCCAAGGAGATTTTTAATCTGGGAAACCAAGAAATAGCAAGGGTTACGTGAACCACAACCATTTGATATAAGGGACGGTGTTGATATAGAATCGGACTCCACCTCAATGATCATAAAGTCATAATCAGTTGTCAACTACACACGGTTGAAAATAGCTTAAAGCTCGATCATAGTAATAGTGCAAGCCCCGTTCACAAGCTGATTAGCATTTCCCTATATTTAAAATTCTTATTTATAGAGAACTTGTTGGTCTGGTTCAATAAAACCTAAAGCCTCTTAGGCAGACTCTAAACTATTTTCTCCGGTCTTTATTACAAGAAACAATTGATTTTTAGGTTTATAGAATAATTAATGTTTCTTGTTGTAAATATAGACTAGATACATCACTCATACAATGAACCTAACAAATCAATTGTTTCTCGTAATAAGGACGGAAGGGAGTATTCAAGTAGCTTCTTTTAATAACTAAAGACGTGCGTGCCTTATTCATCCTATCAATGAAATTTGGTCCAGATTTATTGTTCCGCACAAAAAAATATTACAAACTTTAGTCTCCGTGAGTTTAGTTTAATTGGTAGAAACAATACATAATATATGTAGGTGTCGGAGTTCGAACCCCAAAGATTTCATTTATTCATTTTAAGATGCGTTTTTCTAGCTACCAAACCACTTGGTTAATAAAAGAATTGCAATCATTATGTATTAAAAAATATATATTCTATGTTGTCAATGTTAATCATAATTAAATTAATTTAAAAATATTTACATCAATTTTATTGAGAAGGATTTTTTATTATAAAACTCAGTTCATGGTGGCTCTTTGTCCTGCTCCTGGGACGGCGATTCCTAATAAATTTTTAAGATTCCAAAAATGTTGAATCAAGTGTGGGTATCTAGGATCGTTCAAATTCGAAGCGATCTAAATTAAAATTGCATGTCAATCCAAAAATAATACATTATTCGATCACTATTATAAGTATAAATTTATATTTTAGGTTCATTTAATAAATGATGTATGTGGTATTTATTAGTGACATGAGGGTGAGCAAAACTAAACAATATTGGATTGTAAAAAACGCACAAAATAGATTGAATTTTGGATTAATTTTTCAAAAATAAAAATAAAAAATTCAAACTACGTACATATATTTTACTCCCTCCAACCCAAAATAATTGATTCATTTCACTTTTCAATTCAATATTAATTACTTTTTTTTAATTATAACTCTAGTTTATTTTTTGTGGTGAATTATAACTCTAATTAATATTATTTTCATCACTCTCAATTCAATATATTTTCCTTTACATTTATGATAATAGGGAATTCATCAGTACTTGATAAGGCACTCAAAACTGTTTTTTCTCTCTTTGACTTATATACATTTTTTTAAATAGGTGTGAAATGAACAAAAAAACTCAGTTATTATAGGATGGAGAGAGTAATACTTATGCTACGTTAATTTTTAATCTTTTTAATGATATTTATTAGTTTAATTCTTTTCATTTTTTTTATATGTTTCAAATATAATCAATCATTTTTTCAAGAAATATAATTGATCATTGTCATTCTATAACATTAATTTTAAATATATTATATGTTATATTTTATTATAACAAACTTAATATTCCATAAAATAAAATTAAAAAAAAAGAAAACAGACCTAACCCAACCCACTAACTCCCTTTCTTGATTCTCAAGCAACCTAAGGATAAAAGTGTTTTTTTGCAAGTCCTAAGGAGAGAACTTGAGAACCCTCTTTTTCCTTTTATTTTCTCTCTCTATAAATACACATCTTCACATAACCACTTCAACTAAAAATAGATACATCTAAAACCTTTTTCTCTGTTTTGCAACAAACTCCTCCACTCTTTCATGGCTGGTCTTCAACAATACAACTTTTTTCCAACAGATCTTTTCTATCCTCGTCCACAACCTCAACAATCTACTGCTTCTCCTAATGTGCTTCCTCTCCAAATTCCAAACAGTGAAGATCTTCCACAAACTCAACAACAACAACCAGCCAGTAGCATGATCAAAACCACCCCTTCTACTTCTTCTTTGGTTTATACTCACAACACACAATCTTTTGGTGTTGTGGACAATAACATATCAAAATTGTCACTAAACCCACTTTCTTTGATGGTTTGGATGGATCAAGAGGATCAAGAATAGAGCTCAAAAACTTATTATCAAGTTTTAGACTATGTAAATTAGTTAAGGGAGTGATTTCTCTTTTTTCATGTTTTTGTTTTTTCCTCTACTTTTTAACCTTGAAATAATCTTGTCTTTAGGAGATGGAAAAATCAATTTTCAAGTTACTCATAGAAGATGGAAATCAATAAAATTGAGAGCTTGTGATTTTCTTTATTTCTATGCCTACTTTGATGTTTTTTGTCCAATTTTGCAATCCCAACACCTATCAAAAATTGGTGAATGGTAAATACGGTTTGATTTGTTAACGTGAAAGGTAATGAATTTTAATTCACAAAATCGGTCAAAGCTAGAGTGTGAAATTGTTCAATTATTTGATTTTTATGTTTCATTAATCTTGAGTAAAAAAAAAGTTTCAATAATCTTCATTAATTTTTGTCAAATGATAATAATAAATAGAATAAAGAAAATAAGGTGGAAACGAACATTCAAATTGAAAATTGAGGAGTGTCTGCAAGTCAACTATATTATGTTGAGACAAAGTCAATATTGGTGTGTTTGAGTTCAACAATCACGGCCCTGAAAATGTGCATCATATCAAATAATATTCAACTACAAAAAACCCCCTAAAATAAATAATTCAACTACAAAATTTAACAGCAAAACAAAGTTCAACGTAGAAGAACATGGCCAAGCCTCACAGCGTGCAACAAACGCAGGAGGAACTTCTTGTAGAATTCATTGCGAATATCCAATGAATTATATGCTTCTATAAGGTTAAAATTTACTCATGATGATTCACATGTTACTTAATCACCAAACCAATAGGCTTGGTTAAGACCAAAAAAATCAATAGGCTATTGCTTAAGACAATGTGGAGTGAGATTCTTTTTCTAAAAATTACAAGCATCACATATAATATATCGCCCTCTTTAAAGAATATACCTCTACTTTGCTAAATAAAAAATAGTAGTATATTTAACTAGGTCATAATATAATATAATTGGTGTATCATAACATATCATAATATTTTATAAGCTGATTTTACAGCCATGCTACCCTCTTGTGTTAAAAGTTAAAACAAAGTCCAATTTTTGCATAAGTATTATTTGATTATATTAGTTTCTAAAGTTGGAAGAAGAATTACTGAGACATCTTGCTTGGTTTCATCATGTGTGGTTTATAATAGTAACAAGTACCTAACAAAACACTACCCAAAAAAAAGTACCTAACAAAACCAACTTGTGGAAAATAAGTCGGTGTGAAAGGCAGACCTACCTTTCCAATTTTTGCGGTATATGTCTACTTATCATTATTTTATTTTATCGGTGAAAGTTCAAATAGTTTGCTTTCCAATGACCTCACCTAGCATGTGTGTTGGATTTAAAAATTAATACTCTGTAATTGATTATGTATTAAAAACTATATATTCAATTATGTCTATATTAACCATATTTAAATTAATTTGAAAACATTTACATTATTAATTTTGTTGACAGGGATTTCCAATTATAAAATAAATTCAGTTCATGGCGGCTCTTTGTCGTAATCATGGGACGACGATTACTAAAAAATAATTAAGATTCCAACAAAATTTCTGAAATTTTTTTGTATCTTATTCACATGAACACATAACAGCTAAGTTTTTTTTTACAATACTTAACAGCTATGTTAAAGATTAAAAATAATATTTCATATTTTGTCTTAAGTTCTTTTTTTAACGAAATATTTTTTCATAAGTTGTTTTAATCATTTTTAGTTTTTCCTTAAAAAAAATCTTTTTTCTATTTTGTAGAATGTTTTAATCTTTAATTAGAACATAAGTATACGGAGTTTTCGTGAATTTAGCTCAGTTGATAGAAGTAATGTATTATGCAGCGATCAGGTCTCGAATTTTGAATTTTTCACTTATTCATCATAAGAGCTTAATTCTAACCACTAAATATTTTTTTTTAAAAAAAAATATATGTCGTTAAATATCTCTTGCTGAAAGAAGTCTTGCATGACCAAAAACACAAATACAAGTATTTGGGAGCGTCCATGTAAATGAGGAAAAAAAAATTAAGTATTTGCGTTCTACCTAGTGTTTACAATTAATAAAGTCAAAATGTTGCTCTTAAAGCAAAATGAATAAGAATCTGATTACACTACCAGGTAGAAGTCACATTCATGTAATCAAAGAGGAACTCAATATAATAAAGAGAAGATACAACACAGAATATGAAAAACTTCAATGCTACAAGGCTGCTAAATCTCCTGAAAAATCATAAACAAGGACGCCCATGTAATAACAGCGAGGAGAACGTCAAAAATTCAGTAAAAAAATACACGGTGGTCAGATTAGGAGACGCATACATTGTTGAAGATGAAAGCATTTTGCTAACCAGGTAAACATAGTTACATAGTACAGTACAAAAAATGACATGAAATTTGAAACTCAACACCAATACCTTTGTAACAAATCAACAAGAATTTCCCAAAGACGAGGGACAGAGACAGTGACAGACCACAACAATGACTACCGAGAATCCCAAAATGATTTTCCAGAGCCCTAAATGCAAATGTGAGGCCTATAAATCGCTGAACGTTCCGGTTATACTCCTAAGCATAATTAAGATGATTTGTATTTATGAGATTGTTTCCTTCTTTTTTTTTGAATCAGCAAAATTTATTAGGCTCGGCTAGCACAAGATGCACTTAACCAGCAAAGGAGGAAAAAGAGTACAAATAGGCACCACAAAAAATACAGCAGTGCACCAACAAAAACCAAACTCAATAAAAAAAAAAACCCTATGAACCCAACTCCAACCAAGAAGAGCAGGAACTAAAAAACAAGACAGAAAACAACAGAAGCAGAAAACAGGTAGAGCGCCTAACAAAAGACCAAAAAACGCAGACTGCTACACAGAAGCAGAAGCGAATATGCCTACACCAGAACTTCAACCAGCACCGCAGCAGACTGCTACAACAAGAACAAAGCACCTCCATAACAGCCAAAAAGCCACCAACTCGCCGCACAGCCAAGCAGATCAACGTCACCGCAACAAACAATCTTCGGATTCCAATTCCACTCATAAAACAAACACGCGGGCAAATTCAACCTACCCAAACACCACCTCCAAGACAACACCTTAATAGATTCCAGCAGCTCCTCAACATCTATATCAACATTGTTGAAAATTCTGTCGTTCCTCGCTTTCCAAATACTCCAAATTGCTGCATGCCAAATTAGTCTAACACCCCTGCGCAGTTTTTTATTTAAGATCGCTCCATTCCAACATTCCCACAAAATAAACAGATTGGGAGGGATCAAAAAATTAAATTCCACCCACTCCATAAGCTTACACCAAACCATACTCACCCCTTCACAATGGAGGAAAAGATGTGTTGAATCTTCAACCGAGTTATTGCACCAAACACACTCAAGAGAGCTATCCGACGGCAGCGAGTTCCTTATAGCTAGGTTTCTCTTTGTTGGAATTCTATCATGAAGAAGTTTCCAAGTGAAGACCACCACTTTCGACGGAGCCGGGCTCTTCCAATTAAGCCCATCCCCATCTCCCAAGTTGGAAACATCCTTCCACCACCGAGATGCATAGTTAGGGCAAGTAGAACCCCCCGACAATAAAGGTACACCAACACCCACCCCGTATTTCTCCCTTAGGACCACCTTCCAAAAAGGACTCCCTTTTTGCAATAACCTCCACCTTCATTTCGCTAAAAGGCTTAAATTAACCACCCTCACATCCCTCACCCTCAAACCACCGTCACCTTTAGGCGGACACACCACCTTCCACTTCACCCAACTAATGCGCCTCCCACCCTCCACACCACCCCAAAGGAACTCCCTTTGAATTCTCACCACTTTTCTCCACACTTTAGAAGGCATCTTCATGAAAGACAAATAATAAATAGGGATGGAATTCAACACCGAATAAAGAAGCACCACTCTCCCGCCAAGACTAATGAATTTATTCCTCCAACTATACAACCTATTAGTAAGAAGGTTCAACAAAGGTTCCCAAGGAACAAAAATCTGCAATGAGATTGTTGAGAGTGGTGTAGCAGAAGAATACCTTCAGCACTCTATTTTGACGTTGGAACTCCTTGCACAGTGACTCTGGCAGAGAGAGAGCTACAAAAATCAAGGAAACGGTTAAGGAACAAAAATTAGTTACAGATTAAGCATTGCCAGTTATTCAAGTTTTCAAAAAGGGGTCTCTAAAGATATACCATTTTCCCAAACAATATTTCTCAAAACAACACAAAAGCTGCCAACCTAGCCCAAATTAATACAAGTAAAAAATAAAATTGTTACCATGTTTTGATACACTTATTAGTAAAAGAGGCAATGCATGTAGAAGCAATAGCAATGCAATACCATTAGAGTTTAGAAGATATCATTCAAGTGCTCAATTACAAAGCTAATTGCTTGATAAAGTGAAAATCCATTGAATATCCTAAGTATTAAATTACACTGGTATGAAGTCGAATAATAATTTGATCAGAAATAACATTGTGATAACACGATAGACTTCCTTAGATAGATCGATCATCCTGCCCAGTTCACCATTTCAATGGGGACTTAGTGATCTTATCATACCTATCATTGGAGTATTTAGGTGTATTGGCATCCATCTGTCAAGATAGATGATAATAAGTAAAAAATGAATTATTAAAGTAGGAATGCAACAATTAGAAATGAAATAGGAAAATTTACATGCAGCGTTGAAACCCAAGCAGTTTTTGTTTTTACATATATAGTGCGCAACTTTGTTTTTTCTATTTTTATGGAATTTCCCTTTGTTGCTTCATAAACTTTCAATAGATATCTGTGATTTAGTTTTAGTTATTCCTGATCCTCCTCCTTTGTCAAAAACAACTACAAGCAAATTGGTTTGAGGAAGTTCTCAATGTTAATAGTACAATATATGCCAACCATTTTTAAGCAAATTTGGAGGTGGACAGGGTCTGAGAGGATTAAAGTTTTTCTTTGGAGAGTTGCTCTTCAAACTCTCCTCACTGAGATTCATTCATTTTCATTGCCATTAATATTTATCTTCTACAAGTACTTGTTCGTTATGTTCCTATGATCCAGAATCCATTCTTCATGTTTTAAGAGACTGTGAGTATGCCACCTAAATTTGGAGTAAGTTTAAAAAGAGGAGCCATTTTTCACCTTTTAATTTGGTTTTGTAAAGATGAGTTAGACCTCATAATTCCAGGCACAAATTAAATGGCCACGTGGGATAGATGCGGCTGAATCGTTAGAGATAATTGTTGAGTTTGATGCATTAATGGCTATGTCAAATGGATGATACATATCTTTGGGGAAGTTAGTTAATCAAGCAGTTTAGATTGTCGACTAAATATTTTTAATGTTGTTTCGGATTTTCTTCCGCAAGCCTTTTTGGGAGACTTTGTTGCTCCTATATTTCCCTAGTGTGTGAGCCTTTGGATCCTCTTTTTCACCAAAAACAAAAGATATATGCTAACTCAAAATAATTTTTTCTTTACACTTTTTGCTCCGTAAATTTTATCCTTTTGCATATGACTCTTAGTTTGCCACTTCACCCTTTTAGGATGAGAGATAACATCATAGATTAAAAATACAGGAATATATCTAATGACATAATCGAAGAAAAAAATTGCACGAACTAATATTGATTTTGACTCATTTCTAGGAGGAATTTAACTACAAGTCCAATGTGAAATTTTTGTCTTATAGTTTAAGGCTAAAAATTATAAGCACACAAAGACAAACATAATTAAATTAAGGTACTTTAAAAATCATGGATACAAATTCTAGTGATTGTACATTTTTTTTAGTAGTAGTGCTTGTACATATATTGAGTGGTAATATAACAATTTTTTATCAGTAGAAATCGAGCTAGACGGAGTTTACAATACTCACATACTGCGCACCAATAACTTGCGCTAGACTTCTATAGTGGTACTGATGTATTTAAGAGACTTGATAGATAATGTTAAAACTTTTAAGGGCATTTGGGTCCTCCCCTTTTGGTCTTCCAGTTGTTGTAGCAAGGGCAAACCTGCTTGTTGCCATAATAGCCTGGAGGCACACACAAACACTTGGCACAACACTTGTTGCAAAAGAATAAGCATGGCTTCTTGTATTGTGTGTTTGAGCATCTATTAGTGCATCGTGGTCCACATTCTGCAATTTAGTGCATCTTGGTCAAATTCTAACTTACATCATTTGCATGATTTGATTAACCATTAATCATGAATCAAGTATTGTTTGTTACCTTGTGGTTGAAGACTGCCTTCAGTGATGCCATGCTGAAATTCAGGGAAACAAGCAAGAAATTAACATTAAAAGAAATTTTTTGCAAAAATGTTAAAACATAGAAGGTTGTTAATTGCAAAATTGCTCAAACCTAAAATAGAAAATATGAAAATTTTCACGTTGAAACCAAAAAAAAGAACTCACATTGGGAAATTGAGTAGTGCCACTGTTTTTGCTAGGTTGTGGAGCTGGAGCCTCAACGGTGGACACAACAATCTCAGCCTGAAAACATCATTATTATAATATCAAAACCAATAGTTGCAACAAATTAAAGAAAATGTAATATTGTTACATGGTAAAGACATTATGTACAATGATTTACTCAAATGCAATCAATTATTCTGGTGATGCCCATATTTTAAGTCAGAACAAAAAGACATGCCTAGGGAATGCCATGACCAAAACATGTTCAAGTAGTCATCAAACACTAAATGGAAACATTTCTCCGGATGAAATTCAAATCTTGATTCATCGCATTGTGAGGATTAGTCCTTTGATTAGACTCTACTACCGATTCTATTTGACATTATAGCTATCACACATAACCTCAATTACATTATCTAAACATGATCATTTTCTTTCCATTGTTGATCAAAACAACTAGATTAACAAGATAAACTTGAACATGTTGTCGCGTTAGCTTCAACTCCGAAAAATTGAAGTGCAAGGAGCAATGCAGAGCATAAAACAAAGTAAGACTACTAAAGCTGAGCTAGTAAGTTAGAAGACTTACATGGTTTTGTAGAGGAAGAAGCAGCATTTGAACTAGGAAGAGTACAACAATGCACATTTTTCTTGCCATTGTTGAAAATAGAGAAAGAAGATATCACAAGTTTGGTCTTAAAGAAGAGTGTAAGTTATATTATAGGCAAATGAGGCTTGTGTCTTTTATAGATGAAATGTGGCGCATTGTAGCAAAATTATTTTATATTGCAAGAAACCAAATATTTGTCTTCCCAAAAGACATTTGCATTTTACAAGCTTGTTATTCCCTAAGTCATTAACTTACCTATATGAATTATTTTAAACAGTAAAAAAAATTAAAAGAATCATAGCAAATATTTGATCAATCTTAAGAGTATCCTTCATGTGATTGTGAACAAGTAGAATGAAAAGGACATATGGCCACCTCACATGTGCATTCCCATGTGCACCTTTGGAGTAACTAACTTAGAGACAAAAGAACATGGAAACACCATAAACTAACCTATCACCCTTAGCTCTACCTTGTCTTTTATACACACCATGCAGTATAGTAATAATAGTATAACATTCCCGTGAACTGATATTTATATTATTGATGTTGCACTGTTTATCTCAAAAGTGTCCTCTACATTTTCACAGTAATAATTCCTTTTCAACCTTGGAAATTCTCTGAAAATTTGTTATAGACTGAGACAGGGTTCTAAAAAAGGTTCATCACCACAGTTTTCAGTTGCGACATCAAAGTTATTGATGCTTTTGCAACCTTAATGTAAATGTAATTGAGGTCACATAATACATATGACTGCAAATATATAATATATTAAAAATTATGACGTTATTTACAACACTTAACGCAGATACTTTTAAGATATTCTTAGTATATATCATGCAAAAAGCTCATAAACTGAATTAGGTCTATTAACTAATTTCTATGAATTGTTGGATGATCTCAACTCTCAAATGTATTATTATATTATCATTCTTAGGAAAAAAAAACTAGTTCTAATTTAGAGTTTAAAGGATAGTCATCATAAATTATAAATGTTCGATAAGAGTTTATTATTAATTAAAAACTAGATTTTAAAGTGGATTTTAAAATATTAATTTAAATTAATTTTAAAACTAGATATTAGTGTAAAAGTAATTTACTTCATAAAACTACACATATATCACGTCTATAAACAAAGTGGTAAGCACCATCGAAATTCACATGCAACTTTGATATCCTTAGATCAAATCATGAATCGTCCAATTTAGCGATTTCAATATTTTTTTTTGAGTTAGGTTTTACGGATAGACTTCAAATGTAAATTTAACTCATTATTTTTATACTATTTCATGTCTTGCTAGTTTCTAAATTTCCTTTTGGTACATTATTTTATGCCAGTGAGAAAGAATGATGATTACTGATTAGGTATTCGGTTGGTTCTGTTGGATTGTTCCCGTGAAGTAGCATTTGTTTGTATTCAGCACGGTTCGTAATGTTTTGACTTACACCCAAACATGTCACAAGACTTCATCAACGTGTCAGAGTTCTACTCCAAAAGAGATGACATGTGTAATAGTTCAATACTTCAAAGTTTTACATTCTTTAACGGGACACCGGTTAAAGAATCAAATGTAGAAAGTATTACATTAGAACTTGTTGTCAACTAAACAATTACATAGGAACTTATGTCATCAACTAAGCATAAAAATTGTTATTTTCACTTTAAAATTTTCTTTTTTAATTTCCTTAATCAGTGTCCGGGGGCACCGGTTAACATGACCTTTGTTTAATTTTTGCTTAAAATAATATGCAATAAAAAATTTGGCAAGTAACTTGCATCCAAAACAAGAAGTTTTACCCCTTTGTAGTTTTTTTGCTTTAAAGATAAATTTTACCCTCAAAGTTATTGTTCAATCGTTCATGTAAATGTTTTCAAAGATAAACAATTGAGTAAATCAACATTCTAGTCCTTGAAATTGTAAAAGTTGGTCAATTTAGTCCATTAAGTTTACGTAATAACAATTTAATCACTTAAATTAAATAGTGTCCGTCAATTTGGCCCTTCTTCTAAATTTAGCAACACAATTTTAATAGTTTTTTTACAACAATTTTAAATATTTTATGTTATCTTTTCTTAAGGGAATATTTTAGGTTTATCTTGATGCAACAATGTCTACGTATTTATTTGAATAGTCTTTTGTTATTAGCTAGGCCTAGTGATTACCTTCGTAGATTTCTTAATTGGCTTAGATAATTAAACTAAATTTGAAAAGGAAAAAACTAAATTGATTGATATTATTTAATTTAATAACTAAATTACAACTTTGTAAATTTGAATAATTAAATTGAACAACTTTTACGATTTAAAGGAATAAAAGGTTTATTTACCTTTTTTTTTGAAAGAAAATGTTTGTTTACTTTACAAATTTACCTTAAACTCAACTTTAAGTAAAATCAATTTTACGAATTAAAAAGTGAGGAGGATGATAGGGCACGTTGTGCCCAAGAATGATGACTATACTATACTATTTGGCCATATTCTCATTTGAGGGAAAAAGAAACAGAACTTTAGATAGCTGAAGAGATAAAGAGATAGACATGAAGTGATTGGCAATAAACTTAAACTATGAGTGGCATGCATGCCAGATACCAACCCGTCGTCGTTCAAGCATCAAGTCAAGTGATGTTGTTTACATATACCAACATCAACTTTTTAAATGGTCCAAATTATAAGGATGCCTTCACATGGATTAAATTCTTCATTCAAGAGTTATATCACCATCTGACACAAGCTTGTGAAAGATATTGAGAAAATTACTACAAATTTCAACATATTACTTGACACAAACATACATGTACTAGATTTGTAAGACATTTCTAAACCCTTGCCTAAGTTCGAACATAAGTTCATGATTAAATATGTCAATGTTTTTTTTTCTTTAACAAGTACTCAAAAGCAGAAAATTAAGACAGTTTCGTAATTTAAAGTGAAAAACAAAAACATTTCTCGAGTCAACTACACATTAACCGAATTGAAATGTTAACGTTAATCATTCAAATCATTTATAGTTTTGAAGACCAAAAAAAAAAAACAGAGGTGACAAAGGACAACCCCCTGCCCTATGCCTTATACTTTCAGTTTCACTTTTACTTCATATCTCTGGATTTTTTATGCTACAAACTTTATACATAGCCGTTAAGCTAAATGGGCATACGTAATTGGATTTAATGCAGTCAGGCATTTTGTATGTAAATCGTCTCATCTCAAATTAATGGTCGAGATCGTTTAAAATTTATTTTGTTATTGTGTACTCTAAATTATCCCATTTCATATCAGCGACCAGATGCAAAACTGCATGTGAATGCCGGGGTTTTCTACAGTAGGAAAAGTGGCATAGTTTCTATACAAAATATTGGACCAATACTACTGGTTTCCAAACCTGAGAATCTACTCTAGCTCAAGACACAGTAGCAGTAACAAAGACAGAATGACAAATAAATAAATAATGGATAGTGCCTCGGCCAAAAAAAAAATTTGTTGGATAGTAACACGTATATAAGCATGAGAGTTAGATAACACATTTACAGAAGATATGCTATTTTTTTTCCTAGTAAAATAAAAATGCTCTTTTCTGGAGCAGACATCATTCTCAGTGAGGATCACCTCAAAAAAAAAAAAGGCATGCTATGCTACTACTACCATTATGATGAATTCTCAATTTACCCATTGGAAAGAGTAAAAGCCACCAACAACACGAGAGAAAAGGCAAGTTGGATGAAATCTGTGGAATTAAATCCCAGAACTAATGCCTAATTGTAAGCAACCAAAAAAAATTCCAAAGCTAAAGCTGTTGTCATCTGAAGCAGGCCATAAGTGAATCGTGACAAAGGCGCCAATACTTTTTGTAAGGTAGGGACATCCATGGCATTGGTGAAGGAAGAAGAGTTCCGCGCTTATATGGCATTCTGGCAAATAAAAGCCAAAAAAATAAAATTTAAAAAAAAGGGAAAAAGCTATTAAATCTAAATGAAAATAGAACTAAACAAGAGGAACAAGAAGGAGCATCAAATCAAAAGACCAACTTAGCACTAGTCGCCAGGATACATTACCTTTGCCCAATGAGAATTCCATGAGCTGCTTTAGCGATGGTTGACCCAGAAACTCCTAAAAATGCATTTCTGTAGTGAGGCGAGATAACTTTTCCTGAAATACAACCCATTGAAGTAAGCACATAATGTTTTCTCATGCAAACATACACCAGCGGCAAATAATGCAAATTCTTACTGCTTCAATATCACAGCAATCAAAAATTCACAATTGATATTTCAATCAAGTCTTCAAATTCATTTTCAATAAATGTTAGGAAATATCTTTGTTTCTAATATAGGCGTTCTTTTTACCTTGATATGCAACTTTGAGGAGAGGAACTTTCACAACAAAAAAAATAAAAATTATATCACTGCCTGATTTACCATGACAGATCATCACGAATAATTCACAAAAATAGTATACATCCAATTTCTTCAAGTAAAAGTAAAAGCCATTGATATTAATAAGAGCAAATCTGATAAAACATATATACGGATTTACCACAAGATATCACAATAAATTTCATTACTTCACCAACATATAGGCATATCATCGCAGTCAAAAAGAAAAAACCAAATAGAAGCATCAATATGAACCCTTAAGTAATAGTTTCAGGCCTCACCTATGCTCAAATAGTTGCTGTGGAGAATTGAAACCAGAATACTCGATTTTTCTCTATTGAAGTTTTTTAGATGCAATGATTCCTTAGATGAGTTTATTTCATTAGCAAAATCCCGATTTGTAGAAGCAGTATGATTACTCTGACAGTCACAAATTTCAAGCCATATTCCACAAGGGAATCTTCCTGGTCTCGTCAACCAAAGAAATATCTTGATATAAGGTGTAGCATGAATTATTGAAATAGTAACTTCAATAAGTATACAGATAAGGTTGATGGTCGTGTCAACGATACTAAAGAATATGTAGAAAACGGAAGTAGTTGGTAACAGAAGCAAGAGTGGTGTAAATAATAGAGATCCAACAATATGTTGTTTCACAGTGTAGTCAAAACTATCCAACCTCTGACGAAGAGGATTCAACTTCCGACCCCTGCCAAAACAGTCAGTGACTTAATGAAAATAAATGAGAAATCAGAGCAAGGATTATGCAAAATGTTTGTGCATCTATAACTATAACGATTAATCTTCAAAAGGATACTGAATCACAAATAGAGTAGTTCAGCAAATATGAAGGTTTAAAAAAAATACAAGGGATATCATGATCCTCATTTCTGTTACAAGTTATCTTCAATTTTACAAATGCTTCGACATCTTAACGGCTAACAATAATTGGTTCTTGCTCCCTTAACTCACTGTCAATGTTCTCAGACATATATTAGTTAAACGTATAAAGGACTATCTACATACCGTAGTAAAAAGGACAGATATCAAATATGACCTACTAGATCACCGATATTAGGTGAGTATATAATATGTCTCAGCAACTTGTAATTGTTTCAAAAAAAATCGTGTCAAAGACCCATATTATAAAACTTACAAAAACCTATAGATATCTTATATAAACATTCCATTTATGAAACAAATTCCACATTATGATGTTCAATTCTCATTCAAATCAATGCCTTACTTTCAGCCTATCATCTCAAAGAGAACTAGTATTTGTTACCTGAAAAGCCGCCACAAAGCTGCTAATGCCTGTATTTGTGTTGAATATACAAGTGAAATAAACCAATGAAGAGTTGAAACATGCAAGGTTCCCAACGCAATCATGTCTATGATCAAAGAAGCAGGTACAGTGAATCCACAAAGAATTCCTAATATAGAAAGGCCTCGAATAATATAATTGAAGATGAAACCCACAAAGATCCAGAGTGTTGACCATACTTGGATTACATTCAAAGAAAGCATACCAAGTACACCTGCCAGCTCATAATTCAATTTGAAGCCTGCAGGGTCTCCCATTAACCAAACACATCCGGAGCGCAAAAATGTGGCAAACCAATGGATAAAATTCAAACCCGACAAGCAAATTGATTCTTCATGATATAACAGTGACCAGCCAACCAAGTTTCCCAAGAGAATATCAACAACCAGAGATGACCACATAGAATGCCTATGCATTGCAGCTTTCTCTGCATATTCAACACATGATTGTGACCTGGCACGCCAAAGAATAGTGTTAAACATGGAGAAAATATACAATCAATATCAGAAATCACTGATGCTTAAGAATAGTGAATAGTTGAACAGCAAAGAAAACATTTAATTTTAGAACATAGATTTAGTTACATATATTAAAAAAAAAAAAAAAATAGCACTGACATAAGTTTAAAGAAGACAAAGACGATATGAAGCGATAAAAACAAAACATCACCTATCACTTTCAACTTCAACCAAACAAAAATTGCTTCAAACTAAACATTATAGTGTATTGAAAATTAGGGTGTTCCTGACCAAGTTTGGTTTGGTAAGTTGGTACGCTCAGCTGCAAACTAAACCTTTCTTCGCAGCTCACAAATTTAAAAAACCAGACTGAACCATGGATTCTCAAGGAATTACATGAAAAAAAGCACTGTGCTGGGATTGTTAGATTCAAACCATAGTTCATTGGTGTTTCTCACCATAAAAATATCTTGTTATCTCTCAGTACACTCAAAACCCATCATCCATAGAAAGAATAACTTAAAAACAGTAATCATAAACGCAATATTTCAATGTAAATAAGCAACATCATGCAAGCAACTCAATATTATATTTGTAATATAAAAAACCATGTGTGTCTAACATATTGATGAGAAGCATATTATAGGAGGCGAATGGGGAAAAGCATGGTAGAGCAAGTAAAGAAGAGAAGAAGTAGAACTGGAGGGAGAAAACATAATGGTGTTGCAATCCTGAAGTAGGCAAACCCAACTTGACATACAATTAACCAAATACCCTAAATTTCTAAAAACCTAAAATAACCCAATTTTATAAAAATACTTCACAACCCAAAAGACACTGAAAGCCAAAAAAATCACAATCAATTCTCAGTATATAATGCTATACACTACACCTAACTGTGTAAATACAAATATTCAATATACATTTGTATATAAAACAATATTATTAAACATGTATGATTCAATCTAACCTCAAAATATTTATTTTGGGTAAACGGCACAGTAAAGAAACTGAACTGAATTGCAGTTGGATTTCATTTAACCATGTTAGTTAGGTTTGTTTTCTTGACCACCCATAGCCAAGCATCTGTTTTATACAAAACTAAACTACATGGACTTCATAAACTAACGAGTGAGATATCTCCAAATAATGAAACCAGCCACAAATCAGATAACTAAAATATTTTACAATAAAAATCATATTACCTGAGGTCATTGTCCTGAAGAAGAATTGGCCAATATAATATCTGACAACAACGGACTCGGATATTTATCCATGCAGTCTTCTTGAACACATTTACCAATGTCACATACAACCATGATTCTGATTCATGATTAAAATGTGTTTGGAAAAACTGAAGAACAATATAGAACACCGTGGAGAACGAAGCCAAAAACTTGCAAAATATATGCCCAATGATAACAAAAAACCTGAAAAAACACAAATTTGTCAAAGCTTGAATAAGAGGGCAAGATATAATGCATTGATAGTTGAAAAGCTTGAATAAGAGGGCAAGATATAATGCATTGGTGATAGAAGTGTGTACATCGCAAATAGGGAGAGTTGGCTCAAGGATCTTCTTGGGATCACATGTTTGTCAAATGTTCTTTTAGCGGCAGATGTGCAATTAATTGCCAGAATAACTGTATCCTGGGATGAAATTGAAAAGGCGCATTAGTATTTAGGACAAAATATGCTTACACAAATATAAATATGGTAAATTTCATTACCAAATCAGTGAATTTCTTCTTTTTATGAAGCTCGTCGACCCACATAGGATTCTTAATGGGAGTTTTCACTTGCTCATTCGAACCAAAACGACACAATGAGAAATGATGAGCACCATAAGAAGGTGTTTCATAAACTATTACCTACAATTGTTCAAATATGATACATATCTGTTAGAGAAACCGAAAAGGTTTTGATAACGGCTACATGCAAAAAGACGAGATGTAAAAGAAGAAATTGTGACTTACATACGTGAACATCATATTCTGACAGAGTTAGTCCATTGCAATGAATGTGGTGCACTTTAGGAAGCCTGTCAATTCCTACATCGTTCTGTTCAGAAGAATCAAACATCAGCACGACCCAATTACTTTTTCCAATAAAAGATTGACTACTTTTCCTCAATGGTCCATCTAATTGGAGGAAACTGCAACTCCTACAGTTATTCTTTCTCTGTACACTTGTACTTCCTTCTGCCGATGCATTGTCACAATCAAAGAACTTTTTTTTATCGACTTTTTCTTCAGCTGTCAAAGTATTGCTAGTAGTGTCGGTGATACACAGACCAAGTACAGAGAACACAGATCTATCCTGAAGAATTGCGGGCATGCTCCCGTGTATGTCATTAATGATCCCCTAATAGAGAGCAGTAGTTCATAATGTTAGTTATTCTCATTAAACCAGATCATTTCAGAAACCATATATGATAACTTGTATGGAAGAATTATTTGAAGACTTAACAGAGGAATCTTTCCCACAAATATCACAACAGCCATACGGTCAAAGAACCAAGATTTCCTACAAAACTAGGGATCCATATTCTTTGTAGTTATAGAAGCACACAGTGAATCAATTTCTACAAAATCGTTATACAACATTTCATGTAAGAATTGTGCCCAAGAGCTCATCCTAGTCAATTTCTTGTCCTACCTAAAGTTATCTATTTTTCCCGACAAATTTCCAATAAGCTGGCATAAATTACACATGGACCTTATATCAAGATTCGAGATATTGATACCCTACTGAATATCCTAAAAGGAAAAAGCTTAATCTTTATTTAAACATGACAACTCTTGCAAGATCTCGATTAATAAAAAAGGGTAGTTTGGTGCACTAAAGCTCCTGCTTACGCAGAGTCCGGGATAATATAAAATTTATTAATATCACAAAAAAAGGAAACTGAAAATTTCCTCAGCAATTAATGGTTGTTTCACATTAAACTGCATGCAAGAGATTGTGAAGTCGGATATATTAATATACCTCAATGGCAGGAGTAGAACTAGAAAGCAAGACTTCACTACAAGTAAAGGCTACAACAATGTCAAGGGATGACGGTGAGCAGGTGACAAACCACCCCAATAAAATACTGGAGGAGGATTCTTTGTTTGATAAGAGCTGCCTTGGCCACCAAAGTCTGCAATGTTTTTTCATCTTCATCTTATGATCTTCATGTAAACTAAACTACAAATCATGAAGTCCCTGCACCAGCATAAAAAGCATGAATTCACTCGATTATAAATTCTCAGATTCTCAGATAAAGTATTAATAAGAAGATTTATATGGAAAATATAATGACAGAATTCCAATCATCCTAGGCAGAACCACAAGACATCAATCGATAGAAATAAAAACATATAAACAATTCGTCTGTAGTTTCGTACAGTTTCAATTATTATACATATTACACACTCTTCATAAATTTCCATTTTAAACCAACATCTGCTTAATTTGTGATGGCTAGATTTCTCTGATTGAACTTGATCTTAATTATTTTTAAATCATTATGTAGCATTTTTCTTTTTGTTTTTTTTCTTTCTTTTTGGTTCCCAT
>Ga0315913_1001876_pt1 | contig 23985 bp, 11 predicted proteins | sample MpolsnodulesMG_FD_207736 | JGI IMG/M metagenome (GOLD analysis project Ga0315913, IMG submission 207736) | Medicago polymorpha root nodule microbial communities from Los Angeles, California, United States - small nodules | ecosystem: Host-associated > Plants > Roots > Nodule | place: USA...
TTTCTCTAGCACTTGTTAGATGCTTAGTTTAGAGGTCCAGGCTCTGATGCCAATTGAAGTAGCAATAAACGTCGCACATGATAACAAACATGATATCATTATTTTATTATAATTAAATAAACAAACAACTCTCATAATTAATTAAATATTTTAAAAATGACAGGTAATTAATTATAATAACAAATACATAATATCATTATTTGAAAAATGACAACATTTTAAAAATAACATAATATCATGATGATAAATTAGAAATAAATTTCTAGTCTGATAGTTACTTACTCAGCCTATACTCACAATAAAAATTACAAAGACAAGGCAAATATCATAAGAAAATAATTTTTTTTTTATCATATCTTTCTAGTATATCAAACATGATATTTAAGCAGAATATGATTATTATGTCATATCATGTCTCCTTATCTTGACCATCAAACAAACCTTATGTAACTCCAACTAATTGAATCATATACTTTTTCAAAATTCACTTTAAATATTAAGTATTCCAACTTTTTTCTCTTTACGAAATCCACCACCTCATTCACCACTAACACCGCATCCAATAATTGTCAAGCCCTTATGAAGGCCAATTGATTCTAAATTCATCAAACATCACCTTAATTTCTCCCCTTATGTCCTTCCAAAAAATACTACTTCCCTAATTTCCTCTTCAGAGAACGTTCTTGAAACTAAGTGTAATGTTTTACTCTTCGGAGATTAAAGAAAACTCCAAACCATTTGACGGCGCAAGGAACCTCCCCAAAATCTCCCAATAATAATAACAATTACAAAACTTGTTCTAAAAAAATAAAATCAAATGCTATTTCAATTTTTATTTTATTTAGCAACAATTTTTTGTAAGAAATATAACGGACAATCTAACCTAGAGTTAATTTAGTACTATGTCATAATACTTGGAGACAACTTATAAAATTCTTATACAAGTTTTGCTTGGATCTTTATTTTGCTCTCATGTTAATTCGTTGCCAACATAGTTTTCTGCCATTGTTACGATTCTGGTGCTTGGAGGATCAACGGATTGGTGCAGGAGGAGGAGGAACACCATAGTTATGGAAGCGTGGTCGATCATTAACACCAATAGAATCAAGTAGGCGTCCATCTTTGAAATTCCCAAACAAACATGGCAACAACACGAAGGGAATGAATTAGTAAATCATGCACTATTTTAATGGAAAAATAATTAAATTGGCTGTTTTCTTATGTAAAAAACTAGTTCAAACTTGACTAATCCGTTCTCGTTTCTAATTAACTAACTTACTGTGAAAAAAAATGAGTTTAATTTCAAAAAATTAATGAGTAAAAATGTTCAGAAAAAGAGTACAGCTTCAAAGATATAGAAAAGAAAAATGACAAACCAAGAAATTGGACTTAAGACAAATTGCTTAAATTGTTGAGTGGAACAACTTTTTATTAGATTTTACTATCCTAAAAATAGAGTGTTAAAATAAGGATAGTGTTAACTTGTGCTCTTAGGGCACATGTTAAAAAACTTAAAAAAAGAAATATTCCATAAAATTTTGTGTATTTAATTGATTAAAAAGTTAAAGATTAAATACAATGCACACATTTCAATAAATTATTTCTATATTTGAATCATGAACTTGTGTCTTGACGGCACATGTTAGCATTTTCAAAAAAATAAAAATAATAACATGAAACATCCTTTCAAAAAAACATAGAGCATAAATGTTTCCAAAATTTGTCATTAAATACACTTAAATTAACCATTTTTCTATAGATATGTCATGTTACTTAAATGCTTCTCCTAAAAAAAATAATTACTTACATGCTTCTTCGTGATGAGGCCTAATTTTCCATAGCGATACCCTTGCCGTTGTTGCCACTTTCATTGAAACTAGAATGACAAACAGAAAAGCCAGGTATAACATAACATTCTTTAAACAAGCCATATATCTCATATTGGAGAAACAAATCAAGATTCGTAGAAGACAACTTGAGCTCTATACTTAAAAAAGATTATATATAGATAAGTCTTTCTTTCTTGTGAAACAACTTGGTCACTAAGAAAGATTATTATTGAACCTTAAAAAGTAGTAGGCACCGTCTCCCTTTTCCTTTTCCAAGACAGCCGTTTGCTTTTTTTAGCTTATAGATAAGTCTTTGTTTGCTTAATTGATAAGATTCACAATTGTCTTTTAGTATGTTTTGTTGCTTAAATAAAGGCATGTAATAGGCATTGTGTAGTATCAATTTTTTGATTGAAAATATAGTGAGTTTATTTATGGTGACAAAGCGCCAACGAAGGAAAAATGAATGTTAGTAATTTTGTAGGAATATTAACCCTTTTTGTAATAATAAAAGGGAATTAAAATAAATAATATTTTGTTGAAAGATATTAAAATTGATAAGTATTCAGTTTTGTAATAATTCCTAAATTTGAAATGCATTTTTACAATTTTTTCGATAAAGGTAGAAATACTTAATTGGTGACATTCATAATTTATGGAGGTGACAAAGTTCGAACTTCGGACACTCCACTTCTCCGCATTTAAATGTGTGAGTTCCAGTCATCAAACTACTAAATCCAAAAAAAAAAAACTTAAAGTGATATACATATACAACCATACATACATATGTATGTATGTGTGTGTATGGTTCTAGCAAAAAAAACTAGTGGATGTCCTTCTAAATTCCATATATATATAATCATATTATTTAAAAGTTTATCTGTGTATATAGTGTTTGAACAAAAAAATTGGAGATAACTCACATATTGTTTGTGTATAAATAACGACTTTTTAAATCATACATCTCACATGAGAATAAATATTATATAAATTACAAGTATTGAGACATACTGAGTTAGGACAAATCTGATAGCTCTAGTTATTTACAAGTTAGATTAGATTATTCATAGTTGTATAAACTTTCTTGAATAACCCGTTATTGATTCTTACTAGCTTTGTCTGAAAAATGAGATTATTTCAAAAACCTAATCAGTACAAATTTCTTGTAAAAATTGCCTAAATATGGAGAACTCATAAATTAGTAGTACTCATAATATCTGAATACAACTCATAGGTTTATTAATTATTAAAGCATGTGAATATGCAATTACACAAGTTTTGTTTCCATCTTTCTTTTTCACCCTTTTTTTATTCGTTGTCAACTTGCTCTTTTCACCATCGTGATAATTCTGGTGCTCTGGATTCATCAGCATCATGGACGAGGAGGAGGAGGAGGAGGAGGAGACGGGCGAGGAGGAGGAGGAGACTTATAGTGGTGGCCGTGTGGAACATCATCAATAATATAAAGTAGGCGTCCATCTTTGAGATTCCCAAACAGACATGGCAGCAACATGGTGAATGAATTAGTACTAACCATACATAAATTTCAAATGGAAAAATATAAAATAATGAAGTTCGACTTTTTTTACTAAAAAAACCACAAATCAAAACTTGAATAACCAGTTCTTGATTCTTGCTAGCTTTGTCAGGAAAATGAGATTAATTTCAAATAATTAATCAGTAAAAAATCTCTTGCGAAAATTGCCTAGATATGTAGAAAAATGACAAGAATAAAACTAAAATGTAAAAATTCAACAAGTGTATTAAATAGCTTTTTGTTAAACAGATACATATATAAGTTAATCATTTTTCAAAAGATGTGTATAATTACTTGTTTATGAGTTTGTAATATGACTAAAACAATTATGGATCAGGCTTTACTTAGACCAAAAAGAGTATTACTTACTTGTTTGGTGATGAGGCTCAATTTTCCACGGTGGTGCCCTTGCTGTTGTTGCCACTTCCATTGACAAGATGATCACAAACAGCAAAGCCAGGTTGAATATAACCTTCTTAAAATAAGCCATATATCTTCCTGCCAATATAAGAGAATCTAGAACATATATTTACGTGTGTGTGAGTGAAGTGAATGAGAATTAGATGGAAATGTATTTACGTCTCGTTCAAATAGTACTTTTCACTTTTTTTGTTAAGTAGTTCAGTGATTTAAAATTCGTAATTCATCTTTTTAGGATGAATAAGTAAGATATTAGGTTTGAATCCGGACATTTACATATATTATGCAATATCCTTGTCACATGAGTTAAGTCCACAGGACTACGAGTAATGTTTTCCTAATAATAATATAACTAAAACATATCATTAATTAAAAAAAATAAAATGTTAAATTTTGGTTGGACAAAGTTTTTTTGGTTGTCGGTAGGATAGAGATATGATGTAGCATAATCCATTATTTCTTACGTTTATAGTCGTCAATTAATAAATTTTGGTACGCATTTGTCAAAGGCAATGTCCTTCTCTATATATAAAAACAAAAGGAAGAGGAAATTTCATCCCAAAGAAAAAAGAGGAGGAAATTTCCTGCTGCATTACACCGTAGTCATTGTCGATGACTACAAGTTTAGAAATTTATAATCTGAATGATATGACATGAGATGGTGGATTAATGATTATGTTTGACTCACAATTTAACTTGACCAATTTAAATTAGGAAAATGGTAACGAGTGTCATCGAAACATTGGTTAGAGTACTAAAAGTAATAAATTTATATATAAATTTGTGCAATTATTGCATTGATAAAAGTAACAAGCTGCATTTTCAAAATAAAATTTCTTTTAGCAAAATCTTCTGAATTGTTATCTATCATCCATAGAAGTGAACATGTCAATGCATTTCTTTTCTTTTTTTGAATAAAAATATTTAAAATGTCAAGATCGATTTTCCCCACCAATCTATGACTATTTGATTCAATTGTGAAACATGTTAATCCCATGTACGATATTTTAGAAATATTGAAGAGAGTTGCCTCACCAATCTATCTATGATTATTTTATTCAAAACAAAAGTTCATTTGTTTTTAAAATGGAATATATTACTGAAAGCCTGAAAAACCAGCATAAGAAATACCAAAAAACCAATTGGAAGAGTATCAAGTTACATCAGATATTCAAAGTTACAAGGCTAAAAGTGGCCAAGTGCCAAGACCCCCCATTACAGATAGATGTCTAAACAAGGTAATGGATTCAACCACCAAAAATGATAAGTGGAAACAAAGCTAGGACGATTCGCTTTCAGCCACCAGTAAGATTGAAGCTTAATTTTGTCGAGTAATTGATCAAGAGTGGCCTTCTTTTGGTTAAAGACCCGAGCGTTTCTTTCGATCCAAATTACCCACACACAATAAAGTCATATGAGGTTAAAAGTTAAGCGAATACTTTTGGAAAACCCGCCTAAGGTGTCAAATTGATGTAAACGGTCTGACACATGTTCAGGATACACGATGTGGAAACTAAGCCAGTTAGAGATACCGTACAAAAGTTTCCCAAAAAAATCATAAGAGAGAAATAGGTGCTATGCGTCCTCCATCATGTCGATACCACCTGTGCAAAGCTGAACATTTGGTTGAAGGGCTTGTCTTTTAATTAAATTATTTGTTGTTGGTAACCAGTTCCGAAACAGACGTTAAGCAAAGAGGCTGATTTTGAGGTGCACCTCTTTGTTCCAAAATTCAGTTGCATGAACAGCGGCAGCATTATTGTTGACTCTTGACAACAAATGATTATGAGCACTTGAGACATTATATTTGTTAGTCGCATTTAAGTGTCAAATACACCTATTAGAAATATGAAGCTGCAAAACAAAATCACAACACTCCCGCACCTTCTCCTCCTCCTAGACTAGGAAGTTCATTTGTTTATCATGTGTGATCTCTCTTCTTTTTTTTTTTGTTGCTTTGTATAAGATTTTTGGTTGGTTTGGATTTTGGAGTGGAGTAACTAACGTCCGGAAACTTGTGTCAAATGTTCCTTGCTTTAGTCTCTTATTGAGTGATTGTTTTGTATTACCAAGGGTTTAATTCCGTCAATAAAAGACAAAATTCTTGTAGTGGATGGAAGAGATTGCCATTAATTTGACACTCAATCATATGATCGATTTGGATGGTAGAATATCTTCTCCAATTCTGAAGATGTGGTTTTCCAAACAATTGATTGTTGGCTCAATATATAAGGGAGGACTTTATTTAATTTATGTGTTGTGTCAAATTTATGGATTGTCTTATTAGATAGAATGTACTTCCTTTAATATTTTTGAGGTCATACTTTTTTTTTCTTACCTCTTTTCTCGTTGATGCAATTTTGAACACGAAAATGATAGTAAGGATTATGTAGCTGTAAACATTTAAAAGGATTTAAATTGGACTGAATCGTGGTTTAGGTCGCTCTCTTTAAAACTTTATTGCGGTTTTGCTTTGTCTCGAAGAGAATCCACGAACCAACACCCCCAAGAAACATATCATTTTGCTTGGAATACAAAATTGCAATATCGGATTTAGGAGAAGTTCATTTCATCGCTAATATTTGAAACGTGTATTGCGTTACTTTAGTAAAAACTCGATGTATAAAAATAATACTTAGAGATTAACAGTGAAATTTAATCTATGTATGTTCATATGAAACCGTAATTCCAGAAGGACACCATTATTATTCTTATTAATAAAAGGAATACCAATATTATTGGGTCAAAATATTCATAAATAAATAAAAAGGAAACCAATATGTTATACAATTTTTTGGCTTTTCTGCAACAAAAATCTTTCTCATAACTGATCTGCCTCAATCTGTTAGGATCTCTTTCTTATTCCTATTCAACATGATTTTCCAGTATATAATTGAGTCTTGGTTCCTCAGGGGTTATGATGAAAATAGTGGTGGTCTCTTGCATCATCAGCAGTAAGTAGTAGGCGTCCATCTTAGAGGTCAACAAAAGAAAATAGCAATATCAATAAACACAATTAGCAGAAAATAATAATAACAGTCCATAATTTGCAAACAAATGATTTTTTAGGGATCAAATAAAATATTATTAACAATAAAACTAAAAAACACAAATTTCTTTTATCTGAAAGTATATTACAATTTACAGGAGCCATGTGTAGTTTTCAAGATTGATTATTGCTTAGTGAGTCAATAATATACCTAGTACCGATTCATTTTGATCCACACATATTGGTGGGTTTGGTTAATTAGCTTGTTTATGTTCCAAAATGAAGAATAGAAAATTAATAAATAAATTAAAATTACATTTTCTCTATTTTATTATATTTAAAAAACAATAAGATTAATAAATTGCGCCATAAAAATAAAAACAAGTTAAATAATAAATGCAAACAACCAAAAATTTCTTTAAAAAAATGACAAATAACTAAAAACTAATTTTATCAAAAATAAATAAATAAAAACCAAAAACTAATATATTTTATTTATCTCCGCCCAATGAATTTTTAAAACATGCCTAGGAAAGGAAGCTCCCTTCACAAAATCTTGATGAACATTAAATTTTTACAACCCAAATTTGAGTGCTTTCTGGAATATATGTATAAATAGTTCAATTTTAAAGGTTAAAATATTTTTAGAAAAAGAAAAGGTTTTAGAGATATTAGGATACTTACATGCTTTGAGATGAGGCTCAGAAATCCAAAGGGGTACCCTTGCTGTTGCCAATTTAATTGATATAAGAAGCACGAACAGTAAAGCCATTTTCAACATAAGCTTCTTAAAGTAAGCCATCTTAATGCAAAAAGCTAAAGCTTTATGTTTTCAAACAATAGGTTTTTCTGCAATGTGTGAGGATTGAATGGAAAATAGGACATGCATATATAATAGAACGAGTAAAAGTTCCCTTAAGAAATTTCAACTGTATATTATACTCGTCGTATTCACATCAGCTTTCAAAGGAAAATTCTTTCTTCATATAGTATACTTGTTGGAAATTCCACCTTAATTGCGGTCCGTCCCTAGTCGCCTAAATTGTGACATTTGGTTAGCCTTAATTGCAGCCTCCAACATCTTCATTGTGTTGGCTTTGAGGGAGTGGATTTAGTCCCACATCGGATAGATAGTACTCTTGAGATCGAAGTCATTGAAAGTTTCAAAAATTTGAATTAAAAGGACTTTAGTGAAAAAAATTGCTTCCACCGCATCCATTTATTTTTCTTGGGGTATTTAGCGATAATAATTCTAAGTTCAATTATGATATAAGTCAAGGTTTTTCTTTAAAAACAACGAAATATATATACAGACACACACATCAAATAAGTCCTTATGCGTAAGGTGTATCAGAAAGACTTAAAAGAGTTACAAAATGAGTTACAAAATTACTTCACAAAGTTACGAAAGGACTACCAAAGAAAGAAAAGAAGAAACTATATGTAATAACAAACATTCAATTAAAATGATTAAGCCTCCAAACTCATAATCAAAATTGAATGTAATGTATTTCGATTTCAACCACAAAAGCTCTGAAGCTTGATTTTTTCAAAAACGTTTGAAGGTCGTCCTCATTTTCTTGAAAAACGCGTCAGTTTATTTCCTTCTAAATTACTCAAGCAATACATAGCCAAATTATGTTCATTGGAAATCACTGAACTCATATAACATTGTTTGATCCAAGCTAACTTAGTAAGTTATGAATATACTATAATAGTTTAAAAGAAGCATGGGTAGTAGAATTTTAGCCGGCTATAATAGTTAACAAGTGACATAAAGTGAAATCTTTACCAGGGAATGGCTATTAGTATGCTAGGGGATCTATTAGTCGGTCGGTTGGGGGTACCGATGAGTTATAAAACCAGGAACTGCAACCAACCGTTGGAAACTGTGTATACTCGAATTTATTCATTTTTTGAACCCGAGAACCGACCCGACCCGTACGTTTAATTAAAATAAGTAGAAGTTTAGGCGGGTTTTGGGCGGGTTCAGTTCTCATGCTCAACCCTAACGTGTGAGGATTGAATGGAAAATATGACATGGATATATAATAGAGCAAGTAAAAGTCCCCTTAAGAAATTTCAATTGTATATTATCCTCGTAGTAAAAAAATTTAGACATTGAAAATTTAGGGTAAGAAGATAATGTTCCGGTCCAACCACTTACAAAAGTATTAACATTTAACTCCCTACAAAGATACTAGCGAAGCTCAAACTCGAAACCTCTCATACACGAGATCTGTTTTTTAGGAACGTAATTTATAATATTAATTCTCTATTTTATAAATACTTTTTTTATAAATACTTTTTTTTGTCAATTATTTTATAAATACTTTAACTACATGTTCCAGCTTTCAAAGGAAAAAAACTCAATGTTCATATACGGAAATGCATCGTAGTCATTGAAAGTTTCAGAAGTTTGAATTAAAATGACTTTAGTGAAAAATTCAATTGAAAGTTTAATTTTGACACATTCAAAGGAGAGATGGAGTGTAAAATTTTGCTTCGACCGCATCCATTTATTCATTTGGGTCTTTAGCCTTGTAGTTCTCATAATAAGAGGCCATTAATAATTCAGACTTCCATCGTCTCAGTTGATAGGGATATTGTTTATTATATGCAGTGCCAGGAGGTTCGAATTTGGACACCCAATTTCTTCACATTTAAAATGTGTGAACTCTAACCACTATATTACTTGAAAAAAAAAATTTCTTTTACAACAAAGATGAAGTACAAGTAGAGACTGACACTGCCACTCTCCCAAAGAGTACATAACCCACCAAACTGGAAAGCACACCTCCAAAGGGAAAACCACAAGTAGCCTTTAAGTTTCACGTTTATAACATATTTGTTGTCTAAGATATTTTTGTTCCATATCGATCATTTAAGTTTACAAATGAGTTCAAAGTTGTCATTTTTCAAAATAGACGTTACAAAAATGATGTGTTGATTTAAAACACAACGTTTTGTGGACATGATGTGTCCGCTTCATCTTTCTCATCCTTTCAAACCATTTTTACCCAAATTTCAAAACCCTAACTCCATTTTGATTCCTACAATAGATTCAATTTATCAACTTAATGGCTTCAAGCGCAACAACTATCTGAATTCGGGTGCAGACATTATTGGATCATTCATATCAAGTGGTAAGCGCGACTCTGATAAAACTCCATATTGTTGCTACCAAAAGCAATGTGTCATCTGCACAATAAGAAAAACGGTTCCAAACAAAGGTTGTAAATTATGGGGTTCAAGGTTGGATGGTAAGATGTAAAGTATTACTAATTTTTCATGGGTTGTTAATATTGTTATTTATTGATGTTTAATTTTGATTCATGTTTTTTAGCCTAATGGTTAAGGTGGGTGCAAATTCATGAGCTAACTTTGAGATAGGGGATATTCAAACACATAGTGCACCACCAATACATAATGAATTATTAGAAGATTATGTGGATATTAAATGTGTTGATTGTGGAATAAAGGATTTGGAAATAATGAATATTAAAAGGAAATTATTGAAGTCCAAAAGTGAAGAAAAAATCACAACTTTTGTTGAAGATTGTTGTTATAACCTCCATGTTCTGGGCTATAACTTGTGTTATCACAACTAGTGATAGATGCAGGTTAACATATTGGGGTCACTTGTCCCCACTAGTATTTATATTTCTTTAGTCGCAATTGAATAATTTTATCATTATCTTATTACAAATTAAGTGTTGCCACCACTAAAAGTTATTGAATAATGTGTTTGCTAAAAATTAAATGAATCATTGTATAAGAGATAAATTATTTGAATGAATGTTTGGTCACTTTTATAGAGAAATATATGTTCAATTGTGTTGAAAATGAAAAAATACAAAATAATTTTAAAATATGAAGACATGGAAATCAATTATAATTTGTAGATGTCGATATATCTTTGGCTCTTGTTATATATAACTATTATTTTAGGATCTCCAATTTTTTGCTTAGAAATAAATAATAATCTTATTATTTCATCACTTATGTATTAATGTATTATGTAAAATTATGGTATATGATGATGCCCCCACAGATTAAAATTTCTAGATACATCTTTGATCACAACAATGAACCTGATGTTTAATCATGTTAAATAATCAAGCATTGTAATGGTTGTTTATGTTCATCTTAATGTAAGTTATCAATCATGTTTTGTGATAAAAAAAATAGTTGATAGATTAGTCGTTTATGTAATGTGTAACATGGCTTGTTTCAAGAAATTGAATGTAATGTGTTTTCTTCAATATAAAATATTGTGATTTGGTTTAAGATAATGAATGTGATACGTTTAAGTTTAATGACAAGTACTTGTGCTATTGATATCACAAAATCATAAAATGATATCAAAATAACCATAAAATATCATGTCTTAAATATGATTGTTGTTGATTCCATGTTTCAACAAAATAACCCAACTACAACATAGGCATTAGTTTCCATGTTTTATTCAAAATAAGTGGATCATACATACCGGTCACATACAAAAAAAAAACATAAAACCATGCCTAAGCTAAGCTAAGCTAGGAGGATGTATGCTTCCTTGGATGCATTTTTTGTTGGGTAGATGTTGTGGGAGCTAATACTTCCTTGAAGAGGGTAGTTTTTTTTTTTTGTTGCAATTGTGGTTGGTTTATTTAATTAAGTTAAAATATTCTGGGTTTGATTCGGGCGGATACCCGCGGGTATGAATTTTGTTGTCATGCTTAATTAGGTTGTTGGGTGAGAGAAAGAAGGATCCGAATAGTGAGGAGAGAGAAAAGGAAAGTGAGGATAAAATAAAAAATTATTCGGTGTTATAAGTGTATGTTGAGAACCATAGAGCTGCTCTGTCTAACGGCTAATACTATTAAAATTCAAAATTTTAATTTCATTATACATAAATAGCAAATCAACAAAATTTAATAACATAGATATTGAATTTTAGATAAGTTCATGTATAAAAAGGAAACTCCAAAAATAACAAACAATTTTTATTCTCCTAAAAAAATAAAAACTAACAACTTTTATGCACAAATTTGTCCAACAAAAAGGAAACTCCAATAAGTTCATGATTGGTGCGGCCAACCTATCTCTGATTTTCTCAACCTACCAGATTGGATGAAATCCCACCTAAAAGCTCCTGGCAAAGACTTCATTCATAATAATTAGTGGCATATCCCTCAAACTTTGCAGAGTGCTTTCCCTAATCTCCTCAACTTTGTAAATAGAAATCATATCCCTGCAGAGGTGACAGTTGATGAGAGAATTTGGAAAGGGGCAGATAGTGGAAAACTTTCCTTGAAGCTTGCCTATGAAATTCAAACTCCAACTATGAAACACGGACACTCCTTGAATAAGCTGTGTCCTAGTGTCGGACACGTGTTGTGTGCGACACCGACACATAATTACACTAAATTATATGATTTTCTTAAATCATTAACGGTGTCGGCATGTCAGTGTTCGTGCCATGTCCGGTGTCCGTATCCATGCTTCATAGAACTCCAACAACAAATCATACTACATGGGAAAAGCGGAACTCATCTAACCCCCCATCTAAATCTCTATTATTATGGAGGCTTTTTCATAATAAGTTGCCAACTGATGAGAATTTGTCCAATAGAGGTCTAAATATGTCTTCTGTCTGTAATTTGCGCTTTAAGCAATCAAAAACCTTTCAACATCTTATCTTTGACTGCACTTATGCAATGAATATTTGGAGATGCCTCTCGAATGTCTTGAATTCTCCCTCAACTATCTCTTCATTGGACGATGTATTGGTTGCCTTGAATAAGAGTTATTCTCCCCAATGTAAAACTGTCGTCCTGTCAGCTGTGATTAACACTGTAAATTCCATTTGGTTTGCAAGAAACCAAATCAGATTCAACATTTCAAAAATACATTGGAGATCTTCTATATCTTCAATCATGGCTCAAGTTAACTTATCTGATATTTAACTCAAAGTCTCATCTTCTGCTATAGCTGACTTTGTGATTCTTAAGACCTTCAGTGAAACAATTCACCATCCTAAACCTTCTGACATTATTGAAGTTATGTGGCAACTAGGTAAAGTGCAGTTCAGACGGAGCTGCTGTAGGCTTGAATGGTTTGGCAGCTTGTGGGGGTATATTCAGCAACATGAATGCTGATCATTTAGGAAGCTTTGCTGTTAACATTGACAATGGAAATGCTCTCAAAGCTGAGTTAATAGGAGCTATCCTTGCTGTGGAAATTGCTTACCAAAATAACTGGGAAAAATTATGGTTGGAAACTGACTCAAAAATGGTAGTTGCAGCTTTTAAATCAAAACCTTCTCTGTTGCCTTGGCAGCTAAGGCAGAGATGAAAAAACTGTCTGCATTTGATCAGCTCTATGGATTTCTGTGTCACATTTATAGAGAAGGAAAAAATTGTGCTGACAAACTTGCAAACATAGGTTTGACTGTTCAAGAGTTCACTTGGTTTAACTTTGTTCATAGGAACCTTAGAGAGGACTTTGCTGGAAACAAACTAGGACTCCCCTTGTTTTAGATTTGTTGCTTGATGAGGTTTTGGCCTAGTCCCCCCTCTTTTATTTTTTTTGTATTTTGGTTCCACTCTTCCTTTTAATATATTAAGGGTAGCACCTTGCTCCCTGTTTATAAAAAAAAATAAAAAAATTGTCCTCACAACACAATTTTTGTTCCAAATTTAAGGTTATACGTTTAGATTTATGAAATTTATGTAACAAAGCACAATAAAATATATACATCTGCAATGAAGCATAATAAAAAAGCGATGAGACAGGCCCTTAGTATCCCGTGTTTCTGCTAGTTAGAGATAAAAAAAAAAAAAGTTACCTTATGATAAAATACAAAAACCAAAAGGCATATACACACCTGTTAAGATAAAAAAAATTCATTCATGTGGCCATCACTGTAAATTGAATTCACTGGACATTTTCCTTCCCAAGCCAAATCCTATGATATATTAACAGAAGCAAGTTTTTCCTGAAGCTTTGTTATTCGAGCCTGCTTAAACATGGATGAGGAGAAAAATTATTACTCCAGTAGAATTTCCCCTTCAAATTTGTACACATGCAAAACAGTAAAAGATACGACGACTTTCCAATTAATTCATCAAAAAATAAAGTTTCTTTTCTAAACAGATTACGTGGAGAGGATAACAATTCATAAGTGAATATTCTTTAATATCGGCATTATCAAACCCAGATATTGGAGTGTGGTGGCCAACCCCAAAACCAGTATATAACAAGATAGATGGCCGCTATTTTGAAATTTTATATAAACACACTATAACTATTTATATAAAAACTCTACAAGTGAAACAAAACATAAAGACTCAAACAACTAATTGTAACTGATCAACGAGAGGGTGAAATATGACAGCAAGAGTGAGGCAAAGAGCAAGAGAGGATAATTGAAAAATTCCTAAAATACCTCCATCAAATAACCTAAACATTTAAATTTTAAGAGCGTTTTTGGAAATTTTTATTGCATTATAAACTGTAGCTGTTGCAACAGATGATACACTAAACTGTTCCACTACAATCAGTTTTTCCGCATTTTCCTTCAAAAAAATGCAGGTTATGTTAAAGAAATACATATGGTCAGAATAGCTCAAGTCAAAGATTCAACGCTACCTTGAATGATTTAGACTGACGGATCGAATGATCTATATCTAAACATGCTAAATATGACTGCTCTGCCAAATCAAATTTGTTCAATGCCAAAAAGGCATCACCTTGGCAGATATAAGCCTGCAAAGTGAATAATGAAATATTAGAGTGATGAAAAGCCGTAAATCATTATTAATTTATTTGTCGTTTAATTGATGTTTGTTCAAATGTAGGCACAACAAATACATGTGAAAAATGATCATACCCACATTGATGGTAAGTAGGCAAATTAAATCGAGCAAGATTAAGACCAAAATCTCTTGTTGTGACATTGTAGCCATGGATTTTGGCAACAATTAGAAAGTATGACATTCAATTAGTACCTAAATATGGGAAACACGCATGGGAGATTGAGTTAGCATTCAGAACATGGTTATTAGTATCTTTCGATACATGTGGATTATATGTTGATTCATTACAAAATTGAACCCAATCCATATTAATTCCTAGTGCGCATCTATTTTGGACATGAATCTTAGCATAAGTCATGATTCATTGTGTTGAATCACGAGCCATTCTAATAATTCGCTACCTAAACTTCGTAGCCACTATTTTTGTCAACTTTGTATAGTCAACAACTTTTCTTTTGTCGTTTGATTTATGATTTGAATCTTGAGTTATTTTGAGATTTGTATCCAATATCAGCTTATAATTTTGTTATGTAACTTATTTTTACTTTAAATACATATATGGAAAGGTGAACCTCAAAAGGATCAAAAAAATATACACAACATTGCATTTTCAAAACACTTGTTATATTGGAAATTTTCAACCATTTAACTTGTTATTACAAATCAAAAGTTTAGTTGTGTAACTTTAGCATTTGTAATTAATAAAGTGTCATGGTTTTTATCCTCGTAAGCTTAGCTAAACTGTTAAGGACATTGCATTATATATGCAATGGCCGGAGTTCGAATCCTAGAATTTCTAGACTCCATACTAAAACTGGCAAGATTTTTGAAATGAGAATGAATGAGTTACTAGTAGTTTTAGCAAGGATAATAGGATAATATGAGAATTTGGGTCACCTCTGAATACTTGGGAGCTAATATCAAAGCCTCCTTAGCATCTTCGAGGGCACCCAAGTAGTTTTCCAATTCCATCCTCACGGATGACCTGAATGTCAAAATAAGAACAATAAGAAAGATGAGCAAGCACACCAATATACATATAATAATTTTGGTTTGGACAAACCGTACCTGCATTTAAATGTGACATGTATACCTCCAAATGGTTTTAAATCTATAGCCTGCAATGCATCAATCAATCAATCATGTTAGTTGAAAGCATAGCCGGCGCGCACACACAGAATCAGTGGTCTGGTCTTTGTTACGAGCTATGAAGCACAGATACAGACACAAACACCGAACATGACGTGGACATTGACACGTCTACGCAGCTAATAATTTGAGAAAATCACATAATTCAGTGTAATTATATACGTCGTTTGTGCTTCAAAGGTCACAAGCGTTTATATGTGTACCTGAGAGAGCAAAAGCTCAGCCTCAGCGAAATTTTTCTTCTCAAACTCAACATCAGCCTTCTTCCTCAAAGCAAGAGCATCCAAACAATTATCTCCTCCGCCAAACAGACTTACCATGGTCTCCAAACAACGAGCAGCCGTCCCGCAATAGCGGATGATGAGGTAATCAGGAAGGACCACCAGGTTGGGACCAGCACCGCACTTACCCAAGCAACCTGAAGACTTTACAGAGACGTTTGGAGGAGCGATGCCAGAGATTGTTTCTAGAGTTTGAAAGGATCCTTGTTTGCGGCAGGCACGGTTGGTGCACACCCGTATTTCTTTTGGCTGCTGCTGCTGCTGTGCTTTGGTGGTGCAGGAAGTAAGCCAGCTTCGTTTGGGTGATGAGGATGTCCCCACATGATAACTTACAAAGAGACTGTGGGAATGAATTGGCGTGGATGCAGTTACGGTGAGATTCATTTGATTTTGAATTAATATATATACATATCTGGAGGTGGAGGGGAAGGTGGAGAAGTGAATGGATAATTTAAGGATTGAATTGGCGTGGTTGCGGATGTAAACAGTGCATTGATGAATTTCTAGAATTTTTTCTTCTTTAAAGTTATTTGTGGATTTAAAAACTAAGGGATATTTTAATACTTTCAAAAATAATAAACAATTCTTTCTTTCTTATTTCTTCTCTCTTTCTTTTCTATTTCTTCTTTCTCTTATTTCAATCTATACACTAAATCAACTCTATTTTACAACTCTTTCTCTCTTCTCACATTTTATTCTACCTATTTCTTTCTTCATAACTTCTCTTTCAAACGAAACACATGTCATGCTAACTAATTTCATACCTGTCTTTATGCTATTTTTACTGAGCTTATGCGTGTAAATTATGAAAATTCTCTTTTTTATGAAATTTAGATTTTCATTAAAAGTAGTTAGATTTTCATTAAAATTATTTGTGTGAATGTTTGTGACATTTAATTTAAACTCTTCTCTTTTTAAGTGACATCAATCATATATCATTATTATATGCAAATTTATTTAATGATATAGGGCTCGTTTGGATTATCTTATTTTAGAGCTTATATAAAACAGCTTATGCAAATAAATAAGTTTTTATATATTATTTATAAGTTTTTAAGGTTGTTTATGAAAAAACAGTTTATGAAGATACGATTTTCACTAGTGAGAACTTATAAAATAAAATAAAAGCTTATTTATTTACATAAGCTATTTTTCATAAGCTCAAAATAAGCTCAAACCAAACGGGACCATAATTGAAATAATAAAATATTTAGCCCAAAATCTATCATTCCTGTTATTTATGGTTATATATAATAATATTGTTTATATTACAGTGAGATGGTTCCTATTTTAATGGTATTTAACTGTTTTTTAATTAATAATTTAAGTAATATTATAAAAGGATAAAATAGTAGATAAAATATTTGAACTAAAGGGTAAAATTGGAAATGGGAAAAAAACTAACTGAAATTCACGTATTTTCTTTATGGAAAAATCTAATTTGTGCCCTTGAGACATAAGCTGACATAATTTAAGAAATTAAATGTAAAAGTTTTTTTTTTAAATTGTGCATATAATAATTTCTTTTTACAAATGCATTTAATATCTTAAAAGTTATTTTTTAAAAGTTTCAAATGTTATTTTCTCAGTATAAAACTTATTTTTTAATTCTATTTTAAGCTCCTTAACTTGTGCCCTTAGAACACAAGTTGCATGACCCTTTCTTTATATACAGTATAAATGAGGGTTACAGTTATGTTTATTCTTCTAATCTATACTATATATAAAGAGAATACATGAATTTGAGACGGCATTTTCACTTCTAATTATACCCTCAAACAAATTTAATTATAAGAATGTTATTTTATTCTTGTTCAAAAAAAAAATTATTTTATTGATGTCGTTAGTATTTGGCTTTCTCGGAACGCAATTAGATTCAGTTCGACTCATCCTTCCCTTCATGATACTATGGCCAAAATAACATCTTTTGTTGCTATGTCGGGTATGAATTCGAATGGTAATTGTCTCCCTTTTGAGGTTGCTGTTTTAAATAATTTCTTGGTCCCCCTACTTTCCGGCGTGTCAAAGAAATTGTTTCCGTGGTTTGGAAGCCTCCCACCATTACTTGGGTGAAGGATAATACAGATGGCTCGGTTGCTAATCTTAATGCTTCTTGTGGTGGTTTTTTTCGTGATTTTCGAGGGACCTTTTTGGGATGCTTTGCTAGTAATGTCGGTAGTGGGTCTGTCTTTAAAGCGGAGCTGATGGGTTTGATTATAGCTATGGAATTTGCTGTCAGTAATCATTGGAACCGTTTGTAGCTGGAATGCGACTCTTCTAGTGATGTGCATGAATTTTAAAATGCTACTCTCATTCCTATCCGTCTGAGAAATCGCTGGCATAATTGTTTGCAGCACGGTATGACGGTAATTTGTTCTCATGTCTTCCGAGAAGGAAATTGTTGTGCAGATAAGCTTGCTACTTTAGGTCATGAAGTGACGGATACTCTTTGGTACACCACCATGCCTTCCTCTTTGGCAGTTGATTTTTCTAGGGACAGAAATGGCTTGCCTAATTACCGTTTCCCTTAGTTTTTTTTCTGCTTCTTTTTTATTGTTATTTCCGAGGGTTTTGGCCTAGTCCCCCCTCTTGTATATATTTTTCTCCCTTTTTTAATAATATTACGTATTGAAAAGGCGGTAGAGGATGGGGGTCTCTGTAGGGTGCCAACCTAGTTGGGATGCTTCAGTTTCCCCTTGATGCCTAACCTTTCTCTTGGCCTTATCAAAAATAAATAAATAATAAGTATGGTTTATTGCAATATGAAAGTATTGTTCGTGGTTTATACACATTATCATAATAAAATTAGCAGACAAACAAACACAGAGTGCCCCGTTTGAACGTTAATATTTATAATATTTATTCAAAATTATGAATATTTTTTTGGTAAATAAGTGTAAAAACTCAAAGTAATGACTTTATTCATCAATCGTGACACGAGTTTGAACCCCCAACCATATGTTTCTGTATGTGATTTGTTTTTAAGAAATTAAAATAGAATTATATTGAACAACCATCTTTACTTACCTCGCACAAGAAGTGCTAGAGAAAAGCAAAGAGAAAAGGTAATGTTACATCATAAACAATATGGTAAACCAAATATAAAGAAAAGAGAACCTTCACAAGAAATTAAACGAACCCAGCCACCACTGTTGTAATCAAAAGCAAGATTGTTATATTTTGTTTTCAACCGGCCAAAAGATTGTGCCTTTATGTTGTCGAGCAAGTGGTGGATATTATCATTTTTATGGTCGAAAATTCTTGCATTTCTTTCTTTCCATAACACCCAAACCGTAGAAAACTAAATTAACGAAGAATGTCGTGTTTGCGTTTAAAGAAGCCTCCGAAGGAACCGAATTGAGCTAAGTGATATGAAATATGAAACGGAGTAAGCATGACGAAACCTAACTAATTGGAAACAATAGTCCACATTTGACGGAAAAAGTCACAATTAAGAAAGAGATGAGTCACATTCTCTATATTACCACACCCTCCCACACAAGATTGAGAAGTAGCCGTAATAACTCCTCTCTTCTGTGCGTTATTTTATAATGACTATTGTTATTTCGTCTATATACCTAAAAAAATGCATACAATTAATTGCTAAAATACCACAACATCAATAGCAACGAAGCCTTGTCACACTAAGTGGTGTCGGCTACATCAATCAAGTTACACTATAATGTTCTATAACAAATCATATTTGGATCCAACTCATTAATCTCTTTTGATATGACCTACCTTCATCTGATCTATTCTTCTTACTACAATAACTACAAGTCTTCTCTCTACATGTCAAAATTACTTGAATCTATTTTCTACCACCTTTTCTATTATAGGTACGATAACAACCCAAGTTTAATTAATTGACGAAGTTCCTTGAAAAAAAAATTAATTGACGAAGTTAGAATTGATTAAAACTTAAGTTAAACTTATCAAGAATAAATGAGTTGTGAGAGAGATTAATTGTTCTACGTTAGAGTAGGACAACGTAATAGAGTTTAGACTTATCAATGACATATTGGTAATATGACCATATGTGGACTAACGAAGGAGCAAAAAGATAAGAATAAAAAGGAAATATAAATATTTTTCATGTCTCTTCTCTCATTAAACATCTCCTCTCTCTTTTACTTCATTTACTAAAAAACCCTCTATTCTCTCCTTTATTCTTTTTCTTTTTCTCTCACACAACCGTTTTTCCACCCTCTCTCCCATAGCCCCCCATCGGCCACCTCATACTCGAAGTCTTTTCGGCCATCACATGCAAAATTCACTTAATCTCCATTTAGGTCGAATTTTTAAAATAAAATAAAAAAACTATTTTTTTTTCAAAATTGATTTGAAAGTTTATATATATATATATATATATATCAATGATTACTTACACATGAATAGTAGACAAGTGACCAACAAGCTGCACAGCTAGCCCTATTTGGATGGTAAAATCAATTCTCGTAAACACAATATTCGTGGATCTAGGAAACATGACATTGCTATGCATGATTCTTTGAACTCTATGTAGAAGGTCACCAGCCTCTAATTCTAAGATGCCGAAAGTGTCAAAAGTAAATACTAGCATAAAAGCATGTTGATTGTCAGAACATGTTTTTATTAATGTTTGACCACTTTGTTTGAAGCAACTTTTAAGACCGTATGTCGTACCGTAAAAGTCCGACCCCTAATCCCATAAAATACAAAATAAACAAAAGTTGGGCACTATGTTATGCGAAACACAAGATAAATGAGTTTTTCATGTATGTTGTCGATGAGATTCATATTTCTAAAGTATTGTTATACATCAATTTCAACATGAAACCCAATTTTATTATGGATGAGGCTCGATTATGCCTACTACTGTTGTCGGTTATGATTCTACAAAAATTACTTCTTCTAAGTGCTCTCTCTCTCTCATTTTTTTTAAGGGATCTAATAAGTAGGGTTGAAGGAAGTAAAACTATAAATTACTATTGTTGATATACATACTCCTCATACTGAACTTTTAAGTGAATTCTTGATCTCTCACCTACGTATTGTGGCAGGGAGGGAGGAGAATGTGTTGAAAAAGACAGTAAATGTCTAGAGGGTAAAGATTAATACTAAGAATTCAAAGAAAACTTACACAAATTGATATTTACCACATTTCAAGCGTATTAAACCATGTGAGTATGTAATTTCACAAGTTTTGCTTCAATATTTCTTCGGCTTTCTTTTTTATTCGTTGTTGTATGCTTTTTCTCATCGTTATAATTCTGGTGCTCTCGATCATCAAGATATTAATACGGGGGAGGAGGAGGAGGAACAACAACATAGTTGTGGCTGCGTGGACGATCATCAACAATATATAGTAGCCGTCCATCTTTGAGATTCCCAATCAAACATGGCATCAACAATAATGATGGAGGAATGAATTAGAAAATCATCCATATTTTTAATGAAAAAATAAAATAAATAATAAATTTAGTATTTTTTATTTTTTTTTATAAAAAAGACCAAGTTGAAATTCGAGTAATCCATTCTCGAATCAAACTATAACTATGTACAAGAATCATTTTCTTTTAAGGAAAGTTATCTTTATTAGACATACAAACACCTAATCAACACATTGAAAGAACAAGAAATAAAGACAGATGTAATAGATCTAAATCTAATGTATTGGTCATGTGCCAAATAAGAGATAGGATTTGAATGTATGTTTGAAAATTATGTGTATCCAAATATAATCAAGTTACTTACATGCTTCTTCTTGATGAGGCTCAATTTTCCACGATGGTACCCTTGCTGTTGCTGCGACTTTCATTGACAAGAAAATCAGAAACAGCATAGCCAGGTTCAATATAAACTTCTTAAATGAATCCATATATCTTACAACAAATATATTATAGAAGCTAGGAGTCTAAGATATTCCACATATATTCGTGAAGTGAATGAGAAGAAGTGGATGAAAATACATGAACATCTTGAGAAGGGGAAAAGATACAAACAAGAGGTTTGCTTTATCTGATATCAACATTTTAAAAAGTACGTATAAAGGTAGGTGACATTTAAGTAGGATTGAATATTCAAGACAGATTGGTTTTGATTAAGTAAGTACAATTCAGACCTTAAAAGAAAATTACACGCAATTAATGAACAACAAGTTGCGTTGTAAATCCTTTTTTATGGCTAAACTGATGTTTTTAAACAAAACATCTGTTATGAATCATGGAATCCTAGGGATAAAAATCATAGTGATCAGCTAGAAAGAGAGCGTAGGTGTATTCATGTAGGAGATACCCATAGTAACTCATAGTAGAGTAAACTAAATTTGATAAAAGATAATTGAAATGATACATGAGTGTTCCAATATATAGAGTTTAGTTGTGTGACTAACTCTTAACCAAAAGTGGGAAATTTACCAATTTGAGTTTGAAATACAATGAAAGTAGAAGACAAATGAAATACAAAAAAAAAAAAAAAAATGGTAAACCAAACAATTCTCAAACACTCTAAAAAAAAGAGCAACCCAGTGCACTAACGCTCCCGCATACGCAGGGTCCGGGAAGGGGTCCCACCATTTGGTGTATTGTACGCAGCCTTACCCTGTTTTTACACAAGAGGTTGTTTCCAGAACTTGAACCCGTGACCTTCCAGTCACATGACAACAACTTTACCAGTTGCGCCAAGGTTACCCCTCAATTCTCAAACACTCTAACTAACTATAATGATGGAACTATGAAAATGGGGGTAAACTAAGCAAGAGACTATGTTATAACACAAGACCAATCTGCAGGAGACCCAAGCCCAAGCAGTGAGAATGCCCAAGCTTTGTGACAGTCTAAAACTTATTTAAAACGCTTGCTTCTGCTTCTTTGAAACTTATATGAAACGCTTGTTTCTGCTTCTTCTTTCCTGATACCTAACTTCCTCAATCAGCCTCTTCAGAAGTGCTTTTGCAAAAGAAATTATTTTGAAATGTGCTTTGCCAAAAACAACTTATACCAAACACATTCTTCCTAAAAGCGCTTTTCCAAACACAAAATCAAACAAACTTCTCCATAACAGAATTATGCAAACAGGAATTTCTACAGAACTCTATGATGTTGACAGAAACCATACACCTCCAAAATCGGAATCAAGAAACGGCTTTTCCAAAAAAGTGCTTAGTATAAAAGATTCTGTAAACGTGATTATAGGGAAGTGCTTCTCCAAATGTGAAGGAAAATTCTTTGATCGAAAAATATAGAACTGAAAATGATGTGCTGAGAGAAAACCTAAACTTGCGTTTTGTGTTCTTGATCTGTCGAGAAGCTGAATCGGAACGCAGAAAGCAGCCAAAAAACTGAGTTTCTGTAATGTGTGTGTTGAATCGAACAGAAACAAAGCTTTTCTTTCCTCTATCCCAAGGTATCCACGACAAACGGAATCAAATTTGTTGGAGAGATTTGAAAACAAAGAACAGTGAACACAAACCAAATCTTCCACCGGGATCGAAAACGACGATTGATTCGTCATGTAGTTCGAAAACGCGAAGCTGATTATTGACGACGAACAACCACGAGGCAAAAGGCCTCACGGCGGTGATGTCGTAAACAGTGCTCCTCAATCTCACCGGAGCTGTGTGAATGACGAATTCTTCCGACACTTCAGAAACAATGAAATCAGAGCAATGAATCTTCAATTCAGGTTCAAGAACCTTCAGTTTCTCATCTTCTTGTGAATCAATGAACACATAATCATCTTCAGCGATGATGTTGCAGCAAGGATCAATGATAGAACAAGAAATTTCACCAATCTTGATGGAGAATCCATCGAATTTTGATTCGATCGAAGGAGTAGAAACTGGAACAATTGGAGACTCGAAACTACCAAAAACAATGCCATCGAAAGAAGCTGAATTTTCCAGAACGTTTGCTGAAGTTCTGAGGACTTCATCGTCACTGGAATCTTCATCTTCATGGGATGCTGAATCGCAAGCGGAAGCATCATCATCTTC
>Ga0315913_1001877_pt1 | contig 23980 bp, 9 predicted proteins | sample MpolsnodulesMG_FD_207736 | JGI IMG/M metagenome (GOLD analysis project Ga0315913, IMG submission 207736) | Medicago polymorpha root nodule microbial communities from Los Angeles, California, United States - small nodules | ecosystem: Host-associated > Plants > Roots > Nodule | place: USA...
AGCATATTCTAAAAGTGTTAAATTTCCATTCATTTAATGGAGAGATGGCTCTTTGCATAAGAATGACATGGAAATTATCCCCAATAAAAGATATAGAGAAAGAATAAGGAAAACTTAAGGATAAACGACTCAAAACAAATCTTACTCTAAATAGCTTTATTGAGAAATTGGTTTATGAAAAAGCCTATCATATTTAGCCAACTTCAGACGTAGCAACTACCATATTTCTATGAAGCATTGAATCCTAGAAACCAATAGTAATTTACGAAAATATAAGTGATTGAATGTATCTACATGCGTCGGTGTTGTATGACTTGTATCGGCGTCAGATATCAATACATGTCTGTGTCAGATATTGGACATGCCTTCAATCAGAAGTGCCGGTGCTACATAACCCTATTCTGAAATAGTCGAACCAACAACTAAATTAGTGGCAATCTAGAGTTTACTAACCTCCTCAGCTGCTGATTTAGGACTTAGAGATAGGCTCAAGGGAATTGGAGCCATTGCAGGAGCATGTGCACAAGGAATTTGAAACTCCTTCACCACTAGATGGCTTATAACTGCCTCAACTCCCGCCAGTAGGTCTACTCCCTGTATAAGGCGAACAATAGGGAAGCAAATCTCAGTAACCAAATGATACAAAAAGACTAATTCTAGAAATTCTGACTATAAACTTGCACAATTAATGAAATTATATTTTGCTGCATTTAGATCATGGTCATATAACTTCAATAGCCATTGTTGTCATACCAATCCCTGCCGATATTCATCAACATCATCAGTATCATCATCTGGGAATCGTCCAACGACAGCAATGGCATTCACTTTTGACCTATTTACTAAGGTCTGCACGGCTCTAAGTAAAGAATCGGGATGCTTAATCCTCCCTGTTGATTTGCCAGTTTTGGGATCAATCCACTTCTCTACCTGTAAAAAAATTTGCAAGTCAATTTGCATTGTGTATGATGTTAGGCTTGTTTGATGCAAAACAACTATCATAGGATGGTTCACAGTCATTTCAATAGGCTCGTTAAAACAAAATAATAGTGGATACCTCAAGTGGAGTGTCTGTGACAATATATTCTACAACAGGCAAGCCAAGAGAAGCCCTTGCAGCATCGGCAACTTGTAACTGGCGAATCCGAAGCTCTTCCTCTATACCAGCATCAAGAACTATTCCAACCTGCTTTACACAATAAAGCTTAGTATATTATTCTAATTGGAAAGAAACAGCATCATGAAAATTGAAGAAAGCAACATTGCATGCCATAAACTAGTCAAGGATGCAGGCAGCACAATCAAACGTTAAAACATATTTGAGTCTTTACCCTATTTTGGTGAACAGGCTGTAAGGCCCATGACCCTTCTGCAAATCTGTCAAGAGCATAACCTTCGACATATAATGCATTAGGCATTGGCCAGTATAGCATTGCTGCGTTAAGAACCTGCAAAATTTGACAAATCAAGTAACCAAGAAAATTAAATGCATACATTTTTCATCTTATTGATACTCGAAATTGTGAGCATTAGTCAAAATAGTCCCTAAATTTTGTGAAAATACATTCTTAAAGTTTGTTAGTCAAATCGGTCCCTTCATGAACTTCTATCATTAGAGGCTATGATGTAACACGTTAAATGAGCATGGGGCATTTCACATGGATCTCACACCAATACCACATCACAAAGGACTAAATTGCATATGAAATTTATGAGGTAAACATTATTTATTGTGTTTGGATCCGAGGTGTTAGCCTAGAGTTGCCCTGAAATGCATAAATTTAATGTTTCAAATAAATTTCTGATCATGTTAAATTGATATGAGATCCACATGGAAGGCTACATGTTCATTTAACATGTGACATCATAGTCTTTAATGGAAAAAGTAAACAAAAGATTATTTTGACTGATGTGTTACAATTTAAGGGATAAATTTGAGAATTCTAAATTTCAAAGATTATTTTGGCCGATGCTCACAATCTTCATGATCAATTTTTCTGTTCAATTCAAAATATTTCAAGACAACTACATATTGGTGAAACTAAGAGCTAAAACATGTAGTGATATATGGACTATAATGACAATAAGTTGGTAATGTTTGGAAAGCATTTGATAACTGATTCAGACAGAAGACGAACTTGATTAATATTTTTGCAATTTTAGGGAACATATTCAAATATTGATAATGTAAAGGACTATGTCGATACATTCTTATCATTTGAAGGACCAGATTGAATATTTTCTCAAAATAAAACCGGTAACCTCCATTTTGATCTTTGAATGTGTGAAGTGCCATCGTTATAATCCCTGAATATATCAAAATTACAAATACATTCCCAAATGTATCTTTTGTTTGTAGTTTTAAGGACTAAATTGACTAATGAAAACTATATTTGAGAACCAAAATGACCAACTAAAGACACGCTTGAGGATGTGTTTGCATTTTCAATACGCTATAACTACAGTATCTCGCATATTTAGGGACCAAAATGATTGTTACTCAACAAAATCATAAAAACTAAAAAGACCATATTATCCATACATAAGACAAGAAAACACAGCATTGCCAACAAGTAGTAAATGGATAAGAAAGTAATTGTGATAACATTACATTAGGGTGAGTGATAAGACAATCAACAACTGAAGAGAGAGCACGAGCAACAGGCAAAGCATCACCAGCAAACCCACCAATAGCGGCTCCAGTTCCAGTAGGCACTATCATCACACTCGTGTACTCTCTCTTACACTGCACCCACAAACACAATAACAAATTATTAGTATTTTTTGTCTGCAGACAACAAAAACTCACACACAACCGATAAGTTCCGGGTTCGAACTCAGATAAAAGTGTCTTGTCCAACAATATTGTCAGTTGAGTTATGTCTTACCGAGAAGAGAGTTACCTTAAGAGATTGTGAAGAGAAGGAACATGAAACGGTTGGTTTGTTGTGGTTGTTGAAGGATGGGGTAGAGAAAGAAGGGGTTATCGGAAGATTGAGAGTGAAGCCCATTTTCTTTTCTTCACATTACTTTGACAGGAATGCAATGAGACAACCTTATGTTCAAATTTTAAACAAAAATAGGAAACAAAGTACCGTACTTCACTGTACTGTAATGAAAGAGTGAGAAAGTTTAACTCTGCTTTTCCCGTGTCCTCTGTTTAATCAATTTTATCAGGTTGGAAATTTTTTTTTTTTTTTATAAGCCATTTTCAAATTTTATAATTCGAGATGTATTTTATGTTTTTTGATTTACAAAATCATCTTTCGGTCTCTGTGAGCATAAGCAGGACATGCATGTTATATCTAGAGGTTGGGGTTCGAACCTGGACATCTTACTTATTCACCTCGAAAATAGGTGAGTTCTAACCACTAAACTACTTGACCAAATAAAATCATCTTTCAAAAAAAATAATCTAAAATTTATAGTTCTTTTCAATCTCCTCACCTAGTGAATGACACCCTTTTTTTAAAACAAAAATCTACTTCAAATTATATAATTTAGAGTGTTTTTCCTACCTTCGAATTATAATTATGTCACTTGAAATACTTGAAAAATGTTGTTTGTATGTGTGATATGTCAAATTATAAATAAAAAATGATTAGTGATTCTTCGATGTTGAACTAGAATAACAACACTCCACTAATTGGCTCAATGCTAACAACGTCTCCATCAATCCTAAGAGTTTCGCATTGTCATCGTCATGGGTTCATGTACTCATCGTAAGTATGATGGACGAAATTGCCGAGTGTGCCAAATCGCAACAGGTAGTAAAGCAGTAGGTTATATCGTTCTCCACAGTGATTGTCGTTCAACTTAATAATTACTAAAACTTATTTCAAAAGCGAAAAGTAAATAAAAGTGAATAAAACTGCAGGGTTAAATTCTCCTGCCCAATGCAAGATTAGGTTTTTGTGATTCCGATGATTAACAGCGATTAAGGTTTCCTTGAATCCCCCTTCATCTTTATTGAAATTATCTTTTAAGAAATAAAACAACTTATGCGATGAGTCACTGTTTTAATGTGTCACGATGGTAAAACCCACACTAGATTCTTTAGATAACTCGTGTAGGACCCACTGAAGTAGTGTACTATGTTTTTCTAAAGAGCGGAGTGATGACGTAGACGACTCAAACCTTAACTTTCTAACCTCTATAAGAAGTAGTAATTAGAAAAGCCAATGAACTGATAAAATTTCTGATTGTCAGTGTCTACTTTACTCCTACAGATCAATCTCCAAGGTTACACTCGTAGTTAACCAATTGATGAAGCATTACGAACGAACATAATCTAATTTAAATCTTAACACAATCAAAAGCATAAACTAAATGAAAACTTTATTAATAAATTCTAACAAATAAGAAGGGGTTCATCGTGGAACCATAATCAAGAGGTTTAGTTGCTCATGGCAACAAACATCATAACAAAACAATAGAAAAACATAACCTAGAAAGAATAAAAGGATGAGAGATTCTGACTTAAATCTCTGATGTTTGACCCTTGCTCTAAATTGTCAATGTTTATGAATGAATAAAATAGTGTGCAAGGGTCTCTATTTATAGCTTTAGATTACTTAGGGATTAAGAGAAGAAAACTGGGCTTTATCCACCAATCCAGCTTGGAAAACAACCCAAAAGAGATTTTTACCCGGTACCATGCGAAGGGGAACCTAAGGCAGCCAATCAAGTGCAATTTCTTGTGTTTTCTTCCTGTTTTCGACCGTTCTTCCGTCTGAAAACTCCTAGGAACTTGAAATGAATTTTCTTCACTTTAGATTGTCTTCAACAACCTTCAAAGAACCCTTGATCTTTAATTCTTCATCCTTGATCATTCACACGATGTCTTGATTTGATGATTTACATGATTCATCTCACGATATTTTTTGGAGATCATAGCTATTTAATTAGCATTGACTCACTATTTTTATTTCACGACTTAACTTTTAATTTTCCAAAAGAAAGTGGAAAAAAGTTCAAATTACCACATTTTAAAGATTTAGGGTTCGGGGGTTAGTTATGTTTAAGGAAGGTGTAAGCACCCTAAACGTTCGTTGTATTCTACGAGAACCTCTTGATTTTATTCATTTTTTGTGCTATAACTTACTTGCTTAGAAAATAGAATTAAAGTGATGATTAAAAGAAAAGGGAATTTTATTTTTTATTTTACATTTTTTATTGATTTGGAAGGACTAGGTCCTTTGCCTACGTACTCGTGAGGGATCAAAACCTCGTAGTTCGGGGTAAAAATTAACGTTTGATTGGTTTTGTATTTTTTATTAGTTTTGAAAAAAGTTAAAATAAAAAGCCAAGTGGCAAAATAGAATTTGTTTGAATTTTTTATATTAAAAGAAAAATTACGCAAAGCATAATTAGATTGATTAAAATTTGATTAAGAAAGAATAAAAAAAAGGGAATCACTTGATTGAAAATCAAGGTTTGTTATGAAAATATTTTTTGTGATTTTTGGTTATTTGAAATGTTTTTGTTGTTTTTAAATAACAATTAAACATAAAGCTAAAACTAACGTAGCAATAAAATAAAACGTAAGAAATTCGTAGTGACATTGGATCACTACAAAAATCTTTTAATCTAAACTAATTTTTTTTGCATTTTTTCAATACATAAAGCATAATAAATAAATAAATAAAATAAAAAAGACACATGCGGTGGTTCTTCTCATTTATCGTTTACATTGGACCTAAATACATTCTAATTCTATAACAAAAAATAAATATGAAATAATAAATAAATAAATAATAAAAATGTAGAATGATAAATCTAAACCAAAGAAAAAATGCAAAAGAAAAATAAAATGCTAAAGAAGAATAAAAAATGCATGAAAGAAATAAAAAAATAAAAAGCAGGGGGTGCAAGCAGGAAATAAACGGGGTGCAGTAATTAAAAAAAATGAATTTGGGCTTAAAGAGGCTGTAGAAGCGAGTGGGCCTTGTAGGTCAGATAAGGGTCGTCTGATTGAAATCATACAGCTTGGATCTGATCACAAAATGGGACAACATGGGCCAATAGATTAAAAATCAAGAGGTTGAGGCGCGCGGGTGCATGATAAAAAATGCACCCTCGCGCACGTGTTTGTAGCGAGAAAAGAAATTATGGAGGACATTACCATTTCCTCCTCCATAAAACAAAATTATGGTAGATCTCAAGGTTATAAGAACAAGCACAAACCACCCGCAATAATAAAATAAACCCATGAAAATGTTATTGAGATCCATATAAGAAAAGATATCATTGAGGTTTTAATCAAATGACAAAATTGTGAAGGTTCCACAATGTTGTCATTTGATTAAAACTTCCACGATATCATTTCCTATATGGATCTCAATGACAAATATTTCTCTAGAGTACTTTGTGTTTTTTTTCCTTACGAATTGGGCTTGTAATAAAGAAATATTAAAAATAATGAGAAAAAATTCTGATATTAATTCTTTTTATTATTTTAATGAGGTGTTAGATTTTAATTGGTTGGGTGTAAGAATGATGTGTTGAGGTGTTAGATTTTAAAACTAAACACAAAGATGAAAGTTATCTTAATTTTTACAAAGAGTAAGTTTACACACAAACACACACAAAATGACGTACTTCCCCGTTACAAATTATAATCAAAATAAAAATCAATTTTGTCCTAAATATAAGAAAACAAGACCAAATTTTACCCTATTTACTCATCTTGTTTATTTTTTTTTCAAAAATATTTATTTACTCTCGTGAAATCTTATTACTACACAGATTGCAAAATTGCTTTCTTCCCTTTTCCAATTTTTTTCACATGTGATACGAAAAGAGATGTAATGGTAGACACAGGGATAAATATCATGTGTTAAACCAAGTTGCTTGGACTCCGGTGGCAAGGAGCTCCTTCCAAGGACGTATTCGGGGAATACCAGGTTCGATTCCCAGGGGGAACAACGCTTGGCCAGTGCGCATGCCTCTACGCACAAGTCGGATTAGTCGCTCACCTTTGGTGGGTCAGAAACCGGTGCAAAAGCCAAAAAAAAAATCATGTGTTAACCAGTTTAAAACCTGAAAATTAATATTTTTCACAACAACACATCAAAATAAATTGTTGATTGCAACTATATTTTTTTGGTATAATCCAATGTATCCCCACAAAGAGTTGCAAAGACTAATCCTTTGAGATTATATGGGTTCATTTAAGATGTTTGACTCTATCGACATATACTTTTTCAAACGCATCGATCATTGATGGACTAATTCGGCAAGTGTACCAAATCTCACAAGGAATGAAGTGATATGAATCAATACTTAATTAAAAAGTAAAATTGGGGGATTTCATAAGTGTTGATTTACAAGGAAAATGTAATAGGCTTAAATCAGAATGATGACATACAATTAGGATTTCCTAAACAATCACAATTTGATTGACGTGTTCACGAAAGTTTAATAAAATAGATCAAGACCAATTTCTTGGCTTAAGGTCCCTTTTATCTAAAATAGAACCTTAATGTCTTTGGTGAAATATCTAAAAGCCATATCTAAAATTGTATTGATTCAAGACAAAATTGTGGAATTTTGTTCAATTGCACTTACAAGTAACCCAGACAGAACCACACTCTTTCTGTCCAATAATATATCTCGAAAGACATTCTATTTCTTTCTATTAAAAAAGAGAACATCAGAATTTATTAATAGAAAGAAATAGAATGGGCTTTAAAAGGAAATAGAATGATAAAATTTATATTTTTACGGCTATTTAAAAACACAATTATTTGAGTCGGTAAAAATAACAATTTTGTAAACAAAATAGTTTTAACGAAACATTAATTTAGAAAAATGGCGAAATCAAAATTTAATATCTCCTTTATATTTAAACTAGTATCCAGCCATGCACTCTTTGACCATCTATCCGCTCTTTTAATTGCGTTAATAGGTATAAATTATGAATAATATTTTTATAAAATTTTAATTATAAATATTTTAAACTTTTATTTATTGTAATAAACTATACTTATCTTTTTGAAAACACCAACAATAAGAAGTAAATATAATATAATTTCTTATATTTTTGAATGACATCAACAATATAACATTTTTATATGCTTTATCTAAGAGTATTTGAAAGTGAAAAAGCCAACACAAAACCATATATATATATAAAGAAAACTACCCTTTCAGCTCTTTTGGGCTGACTTTTTCTTTCAAAAAATGTCATCAATTTTCAATACAAATAACACATGTAACAAATAAATACGAATAAATTTAAATATTAAAATAAAAGTGTAACAAACACAAATGTACCACTTTTCTTTTATCATACTTCTATTTTTTTCCTTTATCATTTAAAAAAATTCTTTCTTTCTTATTGCTAAGAAAAACGAAGTCATGGAATGTAAAAAAAGAAAAATACTTTATACTTTTTAAGACCAGACTTTAAGAGTATGTTTCCTTTTGAAATTTGATGATAGTAGAAAAAGACTTGAGAAATAAAATAGATTTAATATATTATTTGGTATAAGAAAAGGAGAAAAGAATTAAAAACAAAAGATTCATGTTCTCTTGAGGGTTGAGTATCTCATGCGACTTAAATTAGGAGTTAAAGAAGTTAAATATGCCAGTCGTGTTCTCTTGAGGGTTGTATAGCTCAACTGACTTAAATTAGGAGTTAAAGAAGTTAAATATTCCATATTCATACCCGAGCTAAGGAGAAAAGTACCGGTGTTAATAATTAATTACTAACATTGTTAAGACAAAGATAACTTTACTAGTCTTTATTCTTAAAAGTAATTGATAGTATGTTGTTCTAAATGATTATTGTTCCTCTTAGAGAGAAACCCATATTTGACTTTTAATAAATTTGTCGTCTTTTGAAGGATTGTCATTATATGAGTGAGTGTAGTCAAGTTTGTCTTCTTCTCACCACGTGCAGAAACAAACAAAGGAATTCAAGGACAACGAGAATGTAACAAATCATTCTATTAGAAGCAAAAGAATTTCGAATAACTATTCAACGACATTATCCATTTATGGCAACATCTCAATGCCTATGATCAAGCATCTCAAGAACTCATTTGATGCGCTGACACTCTTCAACAACGACTCTCATAACTTCTCCTATATAAGGACCCGAGCAATTGAAGAATAAAAAAAACTTCCATCATTTTACAAGTGCGCTTAATCTGTCAAATTAAATAGCGCACAAACACTTAGAGAAATTCTTGCAAACTTTTATATCTTAGAATTTCTTAAGTATCAGAAGTCATATGAGCTTAAATTTCTTACACCTCTGATTGTATATCAAGTGTAAAACACAATCTTATTTATTTGTTAAACTCTGATTGCAAAAGTCTCTTTCTTGTGTGATTAGGAAAATTATGAAGTCTCTTACTTATATGTTTGAGTAAATTGTAATCTCAAATGATTATAGTGAAAATCCTTTGGAAGATGCAAGGGGACTAAACCACTCTCGGTTTGTGGGAGGAACCGACATAATTTTCTCGTGTCGTCTCTTTCTCTCTTCTCTCTGTGTTTAAATTAATTTTGTTGCATGAGTTTGTTTCAGACCCTGATAAGAACTCATCTTCTAGTTAAACTTTGAACTGTTTACACTTATAAAAGTTTTTGATAAAGTCAACACAATTCAATCCCCCTTTTGTATTTTTCTTACCTTCAGTTTTTAATAAATTTTGGCTTTTAAAAAAAAATGTGGTGCACTTGACTCATGGTAGTAACAAATTTTATTTCTTTTCTTCAATTTAATTTTTTTACCTATTTATTCAATTCTTAGAAGTAATAAAGTATTGTTAGCTTATCAATCTAATTGAAATCCTTTTAAAAAAAGGTGATTCAATTCTGAAATCGAATATTTGAATCAAGGTTTTCAACTGCGTCAATCTATCTTGATTCTTGGATAACAAGAATCAGTATCCTTTTAGGGAATTTATATAATTGGTGCCCCCTTCTTCAAACTTTATTATTATAGATACGAGTGCCCAATCTATAGAATGTTCTTTTGACATTGTCTTTTGCTCTTGCTGATAATGATTTGTTAAGTGGGGTGGATTGAGGTGATGAGGACCAGTTGATCTTGAAAGAAATCTTTCTGGAAGGTACCCTTGATGACAAATGAGATTATAAAGTGAAACTATATTCTCACGTAATTAATATTTGAATTTATAATTTCTACGTCGATTTTTAAAATAAAAATAGCACTTTTAGGAAAAAATTTCCAAGCAAGGAGTAAGGACATACATTAGGAATTCTGTCCAAGATATAATATAGATATAATATAGAACAATTATATGATCTAGATCAGATTAATACAAAGTATGTTTTTGTCTATAAAAAAATACATTCAAATTCTTTATGACAGAAAAAAAGAATTCAAATTAGAAAATATTATTATCAAAAATAAAAAGCATTATGACCGTTTCTTTCATAATTTTTCTTAAAAATAAAAATTGATTATTTAAATAAATAAAATTTAATTTTTTAGTTCATAAAAAATTGAAAAATTGAAATTAATAACTATTTTAATGAAATAACCAATATTTATAGTAGATACATGAAAATCATACAAGTATATAATTTTATATTTATCAATTAGTTTAACTTATATCATATTAGTCTCGCAAAAAAAAAAACCTCGTATTATATCCTCTATAAAAATGGACCTAAATCCTTCAGTCAGATATCTAGTTCGAATCTTATTAATTACAAAATATGGTTTTGCAATTGAACTAAATCATCAACGAAGTTGGTGGTAGAGATTTCAATGGTTAAAAAAATTGGTTTAACCCGTTGCAAATAATAAAAAAAAAACTTTTTATCAAAATTTTGTAAACAATTTCAGCAATTTTAAACTTCCAATTACAAGTTAAAATTTTAATCATTGGCTAGTGTATGGCCAATTTTGTCAAATAGAGCACTTCTATGATTATAGTAGACCCTATGATAGCATTTCACATGTAGATACATGTGAACCCAACACGCATTGCTCGGTTGAACCTTTTTCTAGTTTATAGTACCAACATAAATACGTTACCTTTAACCATTTTCCACTTTTTAACTAAATTGTTTCCACAAATTGTTCTAAATCTATTATTCTCCGAGAGAAGTAAAGTAATATTTGATGAATAATTTAGTAATAATTTTTAGGACAATTCATTTTTATACTTTCATTGTATGTTTATTATTTCTATCGTTTTAACTTTCGTATCGATGTCTATATTTTTTGTTGACCTAAAAGTTTCGCACGGTCAAATAACATATCTCATTCACTAAATTGAGAATAAATCTTAATTAACATTGTTATCAAACGCTACTTATTTCTGACTTAGATCCTCTACAAATGTAACATGATATTACAACTGTAGGGGACCGATAGATTTAAAGAAAGAAATAACTCTAAAGATTTCTTTTTCGATCCCTACAATTGCAAAGATCCAAGTATGAGATGAACAACATTTGATAAAAAGTTTGCAATATAGTTAATCAAATTTTGTTCTAAGTTTAGTGAAATTTTAGAAAACCAACACTCACTTAGATAACTATATAATAACTTTTTTCAAATTATTTGAACTCAAAGAATGAAATTGTACAAGATAGACATTAAGTATAATAGTGGTAATTAAATAGAATTATACATCATCTATATTATTCTCCTAGCCCAACATCAAAACATGGTTCCTCTTACACACTCCTTAATTACAAAACTTCCTAAATCTAGTAATTGAAGTAGTCTCAAATATTAATCCATGTGAATAACATAATACTAAATCACCATAATTAATGCATTGTTACATGATGGAACATGCATTAGGGTTTTCATCACTAAACATGTTGGTGAGTTTCTCATCCATTGCATTTGGGCTAGATAGTGCTTGAATTGAGTTTTTCACATAACCAGATGGTGCTTTCTTGTCATATGCTTGTGATATATAAGGATAAGCCACCAAGTTGTATGGAATATATGGCCAAAACTCTGCTCTTTTTCCAGTGCTCTGTATTTTCTTTAACACTCTATTTCGGTCAACATTGCCACTAACAGTTACTTTGCTTTGCTTTCTATTTACCTCCACTTGCTTCACACCTGCATGCATGGTCCAAATATGGATTAGATTCCATTTGTATGATATTCAAAGTAGCTTTAAATACATAAAATTAATTTTAATATTTTTAATAGCTTTCTCTTTATATTTCTTCTTAAGTTTTTAAGAATTTTTAATAAGTGGTGAAAAATAAACTTTTTTTATTGAAAAATCCCAAAGGTTATAAGCTAATAAAAACTTTGTTTTAGCTCCATTTATTTACAATAAACTTATTTTTTTTCTTCTTTCTTTTAATGGCCAAGAACATTGGCATGAATCATGTATGGATTCGAGCGTTCACATGAAGCATGTGAACAAAAGAACCATTTCTTTTTTCAACGTAGCTAGTACTATTTTGTTGCATTTATTATGTTTTTTTTTTGTCCTTGAGTGATTGGTATTCAAGAGAAAGAGTTGAAAAATTTATTGCTCAACCTATTCTTGTGAGGCATCTTATATTTTGTACAACAATTACAGTAACCCTATAATTTTTGTTTTGGGCAACCAAGTCGTATGAAATTATTATATTCGTACCATGCTAATGTTAGGTGTATTTGGCAGTATGAAAAGCATTAATGAGGTTTTCCACTTTCCACCTCTCGCAAACAAGAATGAAAACACTAAATGGAAGTAGCTCATTTGACAATACATAATGAGATTATATAAGGAAGAATCAATCCACAATCTTCAAAAACCAAAATTCTAAGGAGGTGCAAAGAGTGTTTTTTTAATTAAAAAAAAATGTATATTAAGAATGACACAATTCTAGGCCAGGTTTTGAAATACATGAGTCTGGCCTACGAAAAAATTTACAAGCCTGAGTTTGGCCTATGATTCTAGTCTTGTTTATTTAAAAGCTTGGACTGACTTGAAAGCCTACTTTCAGGCTTACTTTACTTTAAGACCATCAAATAGTTCATTTGACCTACTAAATATACTAAACAAACCTTAAAAGCTACTTAAAAGGCTATTTCCCTACAAACAAATTTTAACAACATTAAAGTCTACTTAAAAGCCTATAACAACAAAGCATATTACGAGATTGATAGATAAAGAAAAATGTGTTTATATTTTTAATGTATGCAATTATTTTAATATAAAAATACTTTTTAATAGATATGTATTAATAGGTCGGCCTATCAGACTTAACAAGTTGTTTTGAAAGCCTAAGCCTGATTTGTTTAACTAAACATGCTTTGTAATATACCTAAGCCTAGGCCTCTCTACTAAACAGGCTAGGCCATAGCAGGCTAGATCGTTGACCCCTATAGACCGGCCTAACCTATTTCCAACCCTAGTTAGAGAGAACAAGCAATCTCGCTGAGGATTCACAATTTTTTTTTTTTACGTATAACCTATTAATTGCAATGTTTCAGACTTGAACCCAAGTCATAGTTAACATAATGTTCAACCATCTATGTCAACCACAATTGATGTGCTCGGAGTTTTGAAATTTTGGATTAAAAAGTAGTCTCAAAGAAAAAAAGAATGTAAATACTGAGGTAAGAGTAAGACAAAACATAAAATGAAAGTAAAGTTTATTAAAAGATGAAAATAATATAGTTTTTTTCCATTTATGTTAAGAAAAAACCACTAAGTTTGAAGTATGCAATTGTTACTATAGAGCAAGAAAAAGAAAAATATAAACCTTTCATGTAAGCAACAGAATTCCTAACTCTTCTTTCACATCCATCACAGTCCATTTTCACCTTGATTTCAACCGTCTGCAAGAGAAATATACAAATCATATTAAGTAAGAGGAATGAACAAAATTTGGATATATAAGACTCAGAACTGATGAAAACCTGCATTGGTTTGTGCTTTTTTCCAGTTGATGGGTATTCAGGGAAATAATCAGATAGTTTATCAAGAACACCCATTTTTTCAAGCAAAGAAACAGAACAGAATAACTTTATTTGTGTATGTGACAGAGAGAAAGGGCAAAAGGGGTTTTATTTAGTACAAAAATATTGGGGGGTACAAAACTTGTACGTTTAAAATGGAAACGTTTCGTATATATAGGGGCCTATAGACACCAAAGTTGTTTGCTAAATTGTGTTTAATATTTTATTTGATATAAAACAATGGTTACTTATATGATGTCCCACAAACACAGATCATGTATGTCCTGAACAGAACACTAAGCCGTGTGATTTTGGGTTAGCTGGATGTGAGCTAAACCAATATGGCAATTACAGATTACCTTTTAAAAAAATACTATTAACCCAACTAATTCTTGTGAAGATAGATTGGATGTTGTAAAAATAAGGTCTCATCAGGAATATACATACACAAACACATGACATTTCCGTTTGGTTGGGGTTTTCTCGAGGGGAGAGGAGGACATTCTTTAAACACTTTAAATAATAATAGTTAGTTTTTATAAAAATTTATATATTTAGTGCATTGAAAATTGAACAATTTGATTTTTGTAAAGATTAATTTCATAAATTTAAAATTATTAAATAGTATCTTGGGGGCATTCGTTATAAAACCATTTTAATAAAGCTCGTTTGGTTATGTGTTTTAAGAGCGGGAAGGGAGAGGAGAGAAGATAGAACATTTATTAGTTCCATCTTTTAAAATCGAGCCCAGGTTCTCTCAAACAATTTGTAATTTGGTGAACCAATAGAACAAGCAAGATAATGTGTTTGTGTGTGTGTGTGAGTGAGAGAGAACAATTATCCTGGTTCACCCTACAATCCGAGGTTAGTCCAATCTCGTTGCACTTCCAATAATCACAAAAGACTACAATTTCTTAGACACACAAACCTAAGATTTCATTGCCTCACACTCGAGGACTTCTACAATAAGAGTTTACAAATAAATTTAATTGTGTTTACAGTTTGATACCATAGAGTGATAAATTAACCTAAACCTCAAATAACTTCTAACACTTAAGAAATTTTAAGATTGAAAGTTTGTAAGAATTTTTCTAAATATTTGTGCACTATATAATTTGACAGAGTTTTGACACTTGTAAAATTTCGTGATGTCTCTGTGGTTTTTCAAATGCTCAGGTTCTTAAATATGAGATAATAATAGAGTCGTTGTTTAGAAAGTTGCCAACACATTAATCTTCGTTGAGAAGCTTTGACCAGGTTTGAAAGCTTTGCCTCTAACGGATAATTTCGTTGAATAATAATAGAGAGATCCTTTGCATCTTTTGAAATGATCCGTTGCATTCTCTTTGCCTTTGAAAACTTTGTTTATTTCTGCACGTGGTCAGAAGAGACAAACAATACGATCAAAACTTAAAAGCGATGTTCCTTCGGAAAAAGATAAAATTGGTTAGAGTTTCTTAGAGTGTTGACTGGTGACGTATCCATGAGAATGCGTTTCCATCAGATTCCGTTTACATCATAGTCTTTAAGACTTGACGCATCTTCTGATCGGAGCTTTGACTTTTTCTTGACTTTTCTTCGGATCATAGTCTAAGTCTTTAAAACTTCTCAAGAGAACCAAATGCGTTATTTTGATCAAGTAAGCTTTGGTAATCACAAATTCCCCCCATAATCTCTTGTGCAACCTAACTCCTAGAAGCATACATCTCACACACTACAAAATGGTCATTTTGCTAGCTTATATCATTTTCTCATGCACCCCTTTAAATTAAGTTTGATCTCGTTCCATCATCAAATCTACATCGATGCATTTTTGAAGTATTGTCCACTTTAATCCTTGTTTTAGCCTTCACAATTTTGTCATTTATAAAAGGTACTATGTTAGATTAAGGAGTGTGAATTTGTATAGATTAATTAAGTAAAAAATATTATTTTATATTTATCAATTTAATGTTACCCAACATTTCAATTTGAATATTGTCGCCACTATTTTATTTTCTTCCGTCAAGCAATAGCTGAATTGCAGCCGCAACTAAGCTGTTTTCATTTGCCCCTACAAAGGGCTATCGTTTTAAAGTCACAAGTGTCTTCTATGATATTTTTGTATTTTAGTGACTTCTATCATTGATTTTGTCTACAAATTAATTAACAATGAAAAAATAATTGATGAAATAAAGCTTTGCTGTTTGTTTGTTATTGAGCACTGCAAAATCTTCTATCTCAAGCCGCAGCTTAGCTGTTTTTCTTCTGCCCTAAGAAATGCAAACTGTCGTAAAGTTTTTCCTTATCTTATATATTTTTTTTAATCAGGGTATCTTCCGCGCGCATAACTGTGAAGATTAATTCTTTAAGTCTTGTAGAATCAAAAAGGGTGGCAAACTCTTCTTAAAATTTTTAATGTTGTTCTAAGCCCAATATTATATTCAAACCCAAAAATATAATTAAGTTAGAAAACAAAAGGACATCTCATCTAAACGTTTTTGAGTCTTTAACTTGTAGTTTTATTCATACACGTAAAATAGAAAATTAGAAATAGAATCATCTACATGCATCATGTTATGCACATCTGTATTACAAAGGGATTTGACTTCAAACATTAATCCCGCGGTTTCTGCTACAATGAATTTAAAACTCATTAACACTTATTAAAATATTCACCAACGAATATAACAGCACTAGTTATGCAGTATTTTATCTTGACCATACCAAATATCATGTCTTGTTACGACAAGGAAATGAAAATGATGTGTCTAATAAATAAATAAAAAACTTGACACATGTTTGCTCTAAGTGATAAGGAACTAATGAATATCTTAAATAGTACATTGTTAGATATTTCAAACACACTAAGAATATTCCCACAAAATGAGTATGGGGTTTTGAGTATAAATTTTTGAATGTAAATAATTAAATTCCTTTCGAAACTAAATTTTGGGTTTATATATTTTTTTTCATAACTTTGATAATATGCAATTTGATGAAATTTTATTTTATTTCCCACAAGAAATATTGTACAATGTCTGTTAGATCCAGCCAGCTTGAGTTCTTAGGTAAGGCTGCTTTTACTCTTTGCTTACGCGCATTGCCAGTTCAGTTGTAACTTTTTTTATATATTTGTACAATGTCTAACCAATGTAACTAGCTAATTAAATGCTGGTGCAAGCACAACAATTTGAATCGTGTGAACATTACAAAATCAAAATAATGTTTATCTGTGTTGATCCGTGGATTCATCGTATACATAAGTTGTGAACTTAACAAAAGTACACTTAAGAATTAGAAGAGATCTTTAAAAGTCATTTTTAATAAATAAATTGTATGATTTTTGGTTCAACTTCCACCACCAATGTAAATATCATTGTGATAGATGATTTGTAAGTGCTCTTTGGTCGCTTATTGTCACATTGGGTTAGTAATAAGCTTCACGATGTGTTATTGGCTGTTTTGTACGTGTTTCGTGTCAATTGGAGTTTTCAAATTCAGAATTTCATTTGTTTTTCTAGATTCTCTCTTTGCCTTTGAGGTCGGCTAATGAAATCCATCTTAATGTAAGAAAAGAGTATGTTGTGGAAAACTAACTTTTGCCCATCAATGGTTGGCCGTCACATCTCACATTTGAGGGTAAATTATGTCTTAAAATTACTTTTTGTGACTAAATGAGATCACTTAACTAATATGAGGTCATGTAACTGCTAATAGCCTATGTGCTGGTTAGTTTGCTTATTAAAAAACATAGTAACATTCAATTCTCTAGAAATGAGTGGAGTTTATTATGTTGGCAAACATCATTTATAAGTAGCTTGAACATTCACTCATCTAGTGTTTCAAATGATTTGAAAATGTTTCAATGTATGATATGTAGATATTCAAGGAAATAATTTGATTTTCAAGTTTATCTACATGAAAACAAACATGTTCATACTATACATGTTGACTTAGATGTTTTAGAGTATGGAAATCAAACTAGAGTAAATGTTTTTCTGTTGATGACATGCGATGTTGAGTAAAGATCACTACCAATAACATTAGAATAAACATTTATCATTAGTGGGCATATATTTGAATAAATACTTCCATTAAGCCAATCATATGTACACAATGCTTCAACATTTTTTGGTAATAGAGTATTTTGTTATTTGTCAAGTATAAGTTCACTAATGTTATATGATGATTTCAATGCAATTGCAGTAATTGGTATACCCAAAACATCGTCATTTTAATCATAGACAGTTTGAGATATTTACTTTTATTTGATTTTCAATACTTCAAAACATCTAAGTCAACATATTTCTTATAGTCATGTATCTTTTTCATCCAAATTAGCATGCAAATTAATATTCTAATTTGATACATTTCAAAATCTTATAAACCACTTAAATGAATGTTGGAGCTACCTCTAATACATCATTTGTGAATATGGTGAATTTATCTCATTTAAAGAGACCTCGGTATGTTGAAAAAACATTTAACTTGTCATGGATTTCATTGGCCAATTTCACTCCCTCACCACTACATATACAATAACATTTTCATGTAGCAATACTTAATGAATTGTAACCTATAAGTTATTTATAGGGTCTAAGATGCCGACAACCGATAGAATAAAACTCTATAGGTTTTAGCATATTAAATTTTTATTTTCAGACTCTCATCTAAAAAAGTCATAAAATTCCTTAATTTTCCGATGAATTCTCCGCACATCACAAACTTCAAGGTTGGAAATTTGGTTAGTGTTGTCAGAGAGATAGTTGTGATAACATTAATTGGCCTATTTTCTACCTCGATTCACTCATCTTCGAACATCTTGAAAAACTTACTTTAGAGTCGTCAAACATCTTGAAAAACTTACTTTAATGTCGCATTTAAGAGTTTCTAAACATGATGCAAATGTTGGCTTTTGTGCATATGATCCCTAAAGGATTTCACACATTATTGAATTTTAACTAAGGAATTTCAAACCCTTATGAATAATCCAATTTTAAAATGAGCCTCACACCTAATATGAAAATGTTCTTCATCAACTATCACTGTTAATCCAAATGATGAGTGTTTCTCGAATATGCTCGTAATAGGGTCTTATAAGATGCATTTCAAAAGTGATTGTGAACACTTATTTCGATACCACACTTTTTTAACCAACTTAGTAGCTTCTTGCATAAATTAGCACCATCGTATTCCCTCAGGATCGAATTCTCTCCCTATTGTTGATCCAGAGATTGATAGGATGTGCCTATTGTGATTACAAGCTACCAAGTTTTACCTAACTAGCATTGACCCTAAAACTGAACTAAATCCTTGGATGGGTTAAAGAATGCAACAACATGGATTAGAGTTTGAAAAATGAGTTCAAAGATGAATTAAATTAAGACAATTTCTTGCCTCTTCTTATAAGTTTCTAGTGCGTCCTGTTCAACCTCAAAAATCTGAAATGTTTTAACATGTTTTAATTTGAATTTTTATGGAATGTTTATTTTGGATTATATAATTCAAACTGTATAGGGCGCACGCGAAATCAATAGGATGGGAAAATAATGAGTCTTAAATTAAGTACTACATCCGGTCCTATTTATAAGAGACGTTTGAGTCAACAAAAGTTGATGTATGAGGTCCAATTTCTTAACCAGATACATCAACTAATTTGGCTTTTGTGTACTTGGATTGTGTGTAATGAACGTAACAACCGTTTGTTCAACAATACTATAACCATAGTTCCTCGCCTGTTAGATAAGGTTAAATTGTTATCTCTAGGGTGACTGAAAGCTAAAAAGGCCTTGTTTGTTTTTGGTACGCAGAGGTGGTGGTCAAGCCCTTTAGATTATCTGAGCATTGGCTAACTACAGTTTCTCTGTTTTATTGTATTACTGACATTTTGTAACTTTGTAATGGTCTCCTAGGCACACCTTGTGCTTGGGAACTGCTCTTTGGTGTGGTTATATAATTTCATTTTGATTTCTTCAAAAAAAACTTTTGTTAACCTAAATTTCTCTTATAAATAGGAGCAAAGGGAGTATATGGAAATACTGCTATTAAATACTTTATCATAAACATGTATTTTCTTTTGATCGAGACAATTCTAAAAAATGGCAATTAAAGATATAAAATTTGGAGAGAAAATGTCATTTGGGACTAAAAATACACGTGAATGATTTTTTAGATATAAAATGCTTTTTTTTTTTTCTTTTTTGCCATTTTAGATCATGCTTGAAATCAGTATTATATATAAAATGATTTTAGATCATGCTTGAAATCAGTATTATATATAATCAGATCCATGGTAGAACATGGACAAAGGAAAAGGAAGTCACAGTGTCTAGTCTCACCACCATGGTATTGAATGAAGACATTTACTTTTTTGATGTTAATCAATATAATCAACTACCACATTGTAGGAAATCGATTACCGGTGCTGAAAAACTTTTTTAATTGCTTGTTGCATGTAGAACTTGTTGAAATTTTACATATTGTACATATGATTTCTTTTATCTTAACCCAATTTCTTTTTATGTTTTCAAATAATCTACATCTTCTTGACATTGCATTGTTAGAACTAAACTTAATTTTAAAATCTAGAGTCAATTATGTTAAGAGTAATATTAATCGGTGCCCCCTAAACACTAGATAAGGAAGCAAATATATTATCATCACATTGAAACTTGTGCAGTCACTCATTAAAAGTCTAAAAAAGTATTTCTTTTAATTTAAAACTTTCCTTTTTTGGTTTCCTTAACCAGTGCTCCAGGGGCACCGGTTAACATAACTCTTATGTTAATCATCAGAAATAACAAATCAATATGCGAAAACATACCTAAATTCATAATCTGATATCATTTATGTGTTAATGGTCTTTCAAATTAACACACACTCTCATTGAAAGAACCCTTTGATATTCTCTTTATCTCATTGTAATGATGGGATGGCAACAAGAATGACCGCTTAATGTGTGACCTGGGGACCATGAAATCTTGGAAATGTCTTCAACCTCAAAAAGTGGGAATATGTTTCAATTTCTAAACCTTATATGTTCAATTGAGAAAGCTCTGCTTATTAGAAGGTTTGCATGCTGTAGATTATTTGTATACATTTTTTTTAATCATAAAAGGTTGTTCGGTTTTATGATTATACAATAAGAGCTGTTAGTTAAGGAAGAAATTGAGGTTATTCAGTTTCTTCATGTGTACATAGGAATTGCTAGGAATTTTCGGTATATGTCAATTTTGAATTGCTTGAGGGATTCCATGATATACTTTATGTAAAGAAAATTGAGAATTCTACATTTGAGCATATAAAGTCATATTTAGATCCCAGCTCCAAATAATTTTCTTTGAGCTTAGTGCTTGAGAAACAATACTAGATGAGGTGGTATAACAAAGATAACATAGAGAAGTTAATGAAAATTCTCCGATAAGTTTGAAGATATATTTAAAGAATACTTGTATCAATTTGTTGCATTGTTCATTAACTTTGTCTAATTACATTCACATAATGCACATGCTATACTTGCATATCATATTTTTCTCTTATTTAAGATATAGATTTTTTAATTTTTATAATTTTATTTAAGATATAGATTTTTTAGTTTTTATAATTTTATTTAAGATATAGATTTTTTAGTTTTTTTATAAGTTCTCTCCACCGGATATAATCTTATTTAAAACGGGTCGAACATTAACTATTGATACTTATCTTAGTATGAATTCAGATTTTTGTTTTTTGTGAGTCTCTAGTCTCTTCACGAAACCCTTGTATGCTTTCGGACAGATTTTATTGAAGGATTAAGAAATTCACTAATATAATTTAACAATTTGAGAATGGGATGAAAGCGAAGACAAATTTAATTAAGCGTTGAAAAGAAAAACACTTTCAACAATTGGCACACGCTATCTTTTTGTAGATTTAACTTTTGAACATCAATTGTTGGGAGTTGGTAGTATGTATATTGTGTTGATAAAGAGTTGAAATCTCGACCTCTTTATTCCATCAATCCCATATAGAGAGAATAAAGAGTTGACATCTATAACTTGAGATATGAGCAAAATACTGCATAAGGATCTTGTGGCGTTTTCACGGAATTTCAACATCGCACTAAAGCAAAGAAAGAAAACAAAACTATGTGAAATGCTTGGTTAATGAAGATAATGAGAGAATAAAAATCTTATTTAATTCAAGAACCATTTTCTAAAAATAAATTCAAAACCAACACCAAATAGAATGAAATAAACCAAATAATTGACTTAAATGACTCTAAAAGCTACATTTGATAAGAAGTCATCACAACCTCAAACTTAAAGTGTTGTTTGTCCAAAGTAACAGAATAGCCAAAAGTCAGAATTTCCACAAATTTTAAAATTACACACCTTTCTGAAAGGGTGTTCAGATCCTCATTCTTTCCACTTTCGACGTTGACTAACTTACCACTTCCACTCAATTGAGGTAAATTTAGAGAAGATAATTCATGTTTTCAACCACACTCTATTTTCTTCTCTTCCTCACTAAATTTCGTAGCAAGTAATGTTGGTCATGTCATTTTCCCACTACAGTTGACGTGATATTGCATTTTTCTATGAACTTGAAAAAAATTCTAAACAATCTATCAAAGTCAAGTATCATCACACACACTTTAGATGTTTTTCAAGGCTATGACTTGATTAAGGCTAAGTTAATATATATTTGTGAAAGTTAGGGTAATCAAAATAATTGGAGTTAGATACAAGTCATGGATCCCTAAACATTAAAGTACTATCAACCTTCGATCTCTTTTCCAAAACAACTTGGGTACAGACCAATTTCTTGACTCTTGTTTTTATTTTTATTTTTTATAGACCAATATTTTACCGTTAATTCTACAACTTTTCTTTCACTTTTTTAGATTTTGATAACCAAGTTCTGCTGGTATCTACTCGAAACATAAAATGTTGATAATTTTAAAGAGCAACCCCAAATTTAGTTTCAAACCAACACCAAGTACCTACGATTCTATCTAACTTTAGAGAAATTAAACATATATAACATGTTGGGTTCAAAACTAATGACATGGTTCATCACTAAAACAACAAATAAAATTTCGCATGGAGGCCCAAAGTGGGTTAGCAAATGATAACATAATAATAAGGGTTGCACTTGCTTGAAAAGGCTCAGAGCATCAAATAAGTATTTCGAGTGTATGAAAGCACGACCAATAGTCTGTAGAAAACCAATGCAAGCTCCTGAAAAATAACAGTCAAACATGGATATTCACATATGAAAAAGTTACAATAAAAAGTGAAAAATATTTGACTCAAATTCTCACCGATTATGCAATAGAGCAACGAAATATCTTCTGCAACAAGCTCCATAGTCATTATGCTCCTGAACTGTGTAAGTAAGCAAACCATATGCCTTGGTGGGGAGAACATGGTGAATTTAAGATTAAAAGTAAGTATGAAAGTACAATTCTTTTAGACAAAAACAATTTTAAATTTTTAAAATGGAAAGGTTATGAAATTCATACAAATTCAACAAACATTGTTACAAGTAGAAAACAAGAAGTGATCATATATATTTTTTTTAAGAACATTTAGTAGAAGAAAAAAATAGCTCAAAATTTCATACTGACATGGGTTGCCTCCCACAAAATGCTTCTTAAATATCATTAGTTTGACGTGTCAACCACTACTAAGGTAGCATATATGATACAAAGAACACATCATCCTTTTTCATCCTTTTGTTGGATATGAATTCCATGAACTTGTAAAATAAATTATGTTACTTCCATATCCATTTCAGATGGACAATGGTGAACAAGGCATAAATAACATCCATGACTTCATGAATCTCTCTTTTTTTCTCTACCTTGTTGCTTCTTTTTTTTTTTTTTTGAGGATTGTTGTTTTGTTGAGTTATTTCTTTTTGGACATTCAAAATTTCTCCAAATTTGAGACTTTCGAGTTTCCTTCCAAACTAGACTAAGTATATAACCCGTGCGTTGCACGGGTTTGATTAACTTTTTTTATTAGAAATAACAAATTCGGTAGATCTATTAAATTGTTTGATTTTGAAAAAGGACTATTAAATTTATTTTTAAACTTATTATCA
>Ga0315913_1001878_pt1 | contig 23980 bp, 5 predicted proteins | sample MpolsnodulesMG_FD_207736 | JGI IMG/M metagenome (GOLD analysis project Ga0315913, IMG submission 207736) | Medicago polymorpha root nodule microbial communities from Los Angeles, California, United States - small nodules | ecosystem: Host-associated > Plants > Roots > Nodule | place: USA...
TAGCTTTATGATTACTTACTTGTGATTTTGTTGAATAAATTTGGTAGGATTTGGTTGGGTTTTTTAGAGAGATTTTGAGAGAGATTTGAATTTTTTTTTTGGTGAAATGAGAGTAATAATGGACGAGAGAGCTTCTGCCAGATTTGTAGCAGAAACGCATCGGTAGTTAACTGCCGAGGTTTTTCTCGGAAGTTAACTGCCGAGGTTTTCCTCGGCAGTTAACTGCAGCCGGTTCCAATAAAATTCGGCAGTTAACTGTCAAGGGGCAATTGTGTAATTTACTTGTGTTTTTCAGCCCTATCAAATGTGTGAACAACAATTTTCAAAGAAAACAAGTAGATTTAGTGAATTCGAATAAATGTATCAATTATTGTATGAATTCTATTAATAAAATGAGATGTTGTTATATGTATTAATCTTGTTCATTTCATTTTATTTATATTTGCTTTTATTTTCTGATTTTGTATTCAATGAATAAATTCGAATAAATATTAATTTTATGTGAATAAATAAATTTGAATAACATAAATAAATAAATTAGAATAAAGTGAATAAATAAATTAGAACAAAATAAACAAATCAATTAGAATAAAGTGAACAAATAAATTAGAATAAAGTAAATAAATTAATTTGAATGAAGTAAATAAATTAATTAGAATAAAGTAAATAAATAAATTTGAATAAAAATGAACAAATTAATTAGAATAAGTAAATAAATAAACTTGAATTAAAGTGAACAAATTAATTAGAATAAATTTAACACTTGCGTTACTTAACTAACGCAAGGGTATTTTCGGCATTTCAGTTGGGCGCGAGAAAAACTTGTTGGGAGAAGAGCAGATATTAAAAAATAAAGACTATTACTTTTTTCACTATGCATGTTTCTCGTACGCCTTGCAAAAAAACCAAAAATACCTCTGGTCCGGATTATGAAATTTGAACTAGATTGTTAGGGTTTTCCAGAACACGAAATCCGGACACTTTTGAAATGTGATGTTTTGTGATTTCTTTGATGTCAAAAGTCTCTAATGATCGATATATAACCTCTCGCATAAGCTGCAAAGCAATTGCAGGGGTTATATGAACGGTCAACAACGACCATGACACCACAAACACTCCTAAGAAACTAAAAAAACTGAAGAAAATGAAAGAAAATAGGTGAAATGAAGAATGAAGAAAATTGTTGAAAATCCAAGCCTATTTATAGCCTTAAACCAATCATAGGTCATAAGTAGAGTCAAATAAAACGTGTTTGTCATTCAAAACCGACCAAAAGATGTATTAACACTCCACTAATCAGTCAAACCTTTGGTGAAACGCCTCCGTCCAAAAACATATTGAGGGTGTTCGGATTATATAATCTGGAAATGACAAAAACATTCCGGATTATATAATTCAAACAACACCATAATGCCTATTTGGAGGGTTTTTTTAGAGAGTTTTCATGGAATGTGACATCGAAAATAATTAATAAATGGATAAAAAAACAAGTAAGCAACATAAAACAACAGATATGATCAATGAAGCGTCCAAATCGATCGGCCATCTAGTACTCAACACTATCCACCCTCTGTGTGTCTCTATAGTTGAGTTCAAGGTTGATTTGATTCAGCTGACTCTTCAACCCAGAGAGGGTGACATCATTGTGAATCCTGAACAAATGGGGTGGTTTCCCCCCTCTGTAGTAAACTGCAGCTAGCTTGATGTTCGGATCAAAGACAGAGTTTTCCATATTTTTTTTTTGTGGTTTCTAGTTATGAACAAAGAGACACCTATTTATAGAGGTCCCTGGGTGTCCTGGACCACAGAAATTGTCGGTGCAATGTGGACCACAAGAAGAAAAAAAACCATATTCCGGATTGTATAATCCGAAATGTCCCTCACCCCACAGAAGGTGCGCATCTTCCTTCAGTTTGGCCCAGTATCGTAAAAATTTGGATTATATAATCCGGAAAGCATGGGAGGTATGCAGATCATATAATCCGGACTGTGTCAGTTTTTTTGGACGGTGGTCTGCACCACAAGAAACACGTTTTCAAAGGTTTTTACCAGGCCTTTGAAACACGTTTTTTACTCATCATTAAGGGTAGATATAACCTATGCTTAAAGAAATCCTATAAATAGCCTCCAAAATCCCACCATTTCTCACACCATCACACCTTCTCCTCCTCTTTCTTCTATGCACAATGTGTTTCCATCGTTGGCCTTTCATAAAAAGAGGCTACTTCGGAAACTCAGGGACTATATGAACGATCAACAGGGAAGGCAACGCGCTGCAAAGAAGCATGTTTTCTATGGGTGTGATGTTGGTCTGTCTGGGTGCAAGGTTGGTTTGTTTGAGTGCAAGGTTGACCATCAAGGTCTCTTTCGCCATAGAAACAAATCTTACCCCAGTAGCCTCCCCCCCAACATCTCACCCCCCACACCCACAATCTTCTTGCACCACTTGTTTAGCTTTAGGTTTCCAATAAAATAGATTTAGGTGTTTCAATATTCTATGTATCAATTATATTAATAAAATGAGAGTTTATGTGAATTATTTTTGTTCCTTTATCTTTATTTTTGCATTTATTTTATGAATTTGACATCTAAACAATATAAAATAAAGCACAACATTGTTGAAATTCTGGAAAAAGGGTTTTCGAGATTATATAATCTGGAAATTTATGGGTAATTGTTTCCTGATTACGAAATCCAAAGGGCTTTTTAGTAAATTTACAGGGTACGCGAGAACTTAATAGGGTGGGAAAAGTAAAAGTCAATGAATAATCGAATTGCCCACTAATTACAAGGGTTGTTAGATTTGAACACCTTTAATTTTACCACATTTATTTAACACCTCATTTTATCTTTATTTCTTTCTTTCTATCATATCGCCAACATGTCAAATGATTCTGAGTGTACAAAATCATTCTAATTTCTGAATTTTATGAGTGGGCAAATATGCATCGAAAACATGTCAGTCATTTTAGTTCATCCATCAACTTTTTTAATTCCAAGGCATAGCGGGATGTTAAATGCACATGCGACATCCCCAAATATACACCGACTAATTTGTCTGTAAGTTAGAAATTAATGATTTTTTCTAGTGTGCTTAGCTCAATTGGTAGGGATATTGTATAATTTAGGCAGGGACTGGGGTTCGAACCCTGGACACCCCACTTCTCACATTTAAATGTGTGAGCTCTAGCCACTAGATTACTAGAAGGAAATAAAAAATTAATGATTTCCTATCACAATTGACTTCTGGCTAATTCGACATGAAATATAACTAACTTACAAAAATAAATAAATTAAACAATGTTACATTTTTTAAAGGTTAAACAATATCAACCGGTCCACAAAAAATTACGCAACAACAATAAATACATACATAACAAAATTATACTAGTCCGTAAGTGTAGCTCAATTGGTAGCTACCAAGGATAATTTGTGCAGGGCTCGAGGTTTGAACCTTAGGTTTCCCACTTCTCCACACATAATGTGTGTGAATCTAGCCACTAGGCTACTTGACCAAAAAAAACAAAATTATACTCATGCCTAAAAACTCTAGTTTTTCTCTCTCTTGTGAGACATTACCGAAAACACTAGTTTCTTCTCGTTCATGATTTCGTCAACTCAGTGCGACGTTGTTTTGTTTGTCGTCCTTTTGCGACATTGTTTGTCTTTCCTGTCTTGCTCAGGTGTTTATTCGGTTCAGATTATCAAATCAACTTCGATCCAGTTTAAATCCAATCAATGACTTTGACGTCGTCAACATTGCGGATCTGAAGGCTTGGATATTTCGGATACTTGAATATAGTCATATTTGTAGGCTTATGTATTTGTCGTTTTATGTTATTAACATGGATGTTGTGAGTTTGTTCGCACATTTGTTCTTTTTGTCATAAGCGAATTTATATTGTATTGATGTACTTTATCAATATAAATGAATATCGTGTATTTTTATTTAAAAAAATTATACCATTCAAACTACAACAATGCTTTGCAAATTTCAAAAAATATATAGACACACACGTAAATGGAAAGTAATTGGGCAATAAGATGTGCCACCGATCTTTTTATATGACAAAACAAATATTCTTAAACACAACATTCATAAATTTGAGACAACATTACTATTCACTACATTTTCAACCTTTTGTAGAAGGTCAACAAATTGTACTTTTCATTAATTAAAAACTCAACCTTGCATTTCATACTCTTCACTAAAAAAATAATTAAAAAGAGTAAAATGAATGATTCATTTCACTTTCCATGTAATTTAAATTATCTTTTTTCAATTATTCAGTATAATTAATACTAATTTCATCACTCTTAATTAAATATCTTTCATCTTTCCTAAAAAAAATATCTTTCATGTAATAAAAATTTTGTTGTTAAAAGAAAATAAATATTTTTTACTTCGCATTTATTATAATGGTTTATGCATCAAAATTTAACAAAGTTGTATAAAACCATTTCTCTCTTTCATCTATACATTTTTCTTAACATGTTAAAATGATCAAATGACGCATTCATTATGGGAGATAAACAATACTAATTACGAACCAAATATGGTAAAACTATCTTAAAAACCTCTTAAAAATGTAAAAAATATATTGTAATTTTTAATACAAATTTACTTTTTTGTTTGTTTTAACGAGTGTTTTAGGGACACTCTCCGATAATCAGAATGATTCTAATAAAATAAACGCAAGTTGAGAGGCACCGATTGATATGAAGCTGAAATCACTATGGTATGTTTGAGGATGCCAACCGGTTGACTAAGCCTTAAATGATCATTGACATCATCAAGTAGCAACATAAACCTGTCGCTTCTAGTTTCCACTAATTAACTTTAGCATTTCGCTTTCATATACTCAAAAGGCCATAAACAACAACTCTTGAAAAAGCAATGCAAATAAGAAAGGAAAAAAAAAAGGTTACAGAATGTTCAGCCAGGTGTAGATGGTTGTTGTGCATGGTCCAGGATTTGAGCAACCTCTATTGACATAAAAATATATGTAAATCGACTTCTAATAACTCACTAGCAATAATTGAAATTGAGTTCAAATGTTTGTCATTAATTTGCTGAAAAAGCAACTGAGTTAAGAGGAAACTATCAAATTAGTCTCTAGTTTTGTCAAGTCCTCTCAAATACACATAAAATTATAGATATTTCACAATGGTTTCTTACTCTATTTTTTTTTTTTTTTAGGGAATGGTTTCTTACTACTCTATTGAAACTGTTAATTTGGTATATATGTATAATCACTTACTAACAATTAGGTCTCTATATTTTAACAACTTCATGTTAATTTATTCTTTATATTTAATCACTTACTATAAATTTAGCCTCTAACATTACTATTGAATCTAGTACAATTTGACACAATCAACGAAACATTTTTGAAATGTTCAATATTCAATGGTAAGAGTTTAGTTTTGTAACGTCAAGATGATAAGTTTGAATCCCTTCTTGGACACTTCGTAAGATGGTCACTCGTGCCACTTGAATTAATAAAAAAAACTCCACGTTCCTCTTATATGTGTGTGTGATCTATTTGAAACCCCCTTACAATGCAAAAGTTAAATTTGGTCAATTACTCATTAACTTAATGATGAAAATTAGAGGAAAAAAAATGAAATTTTTTATCAATTAATTTCGGTATTTTTAACCATTAGAAACAAGTAAATGCCCAACTTCGTCCCTCACTTTTGCAAAAATATCAATCAAGTCCTCGACATTATGAGAATTACCGGATCGTCCTTGACTTTTCAAAACAATAATCAAGTTAGTCCCTACGTCAAGCTCACTTAACTAATAGACTTAACATTGTTGACATGACATGTTATCTCATACATGACATAACGTAAGGAGCCATTTTCACACGGTTCAAAGTTGGTCGGCCTCTAACGTTAATATCAATGTAGCCAATAAATAGAAGGCTTAATTGAAACAAAATTGTCTTATTATATCTTGAAACTTGAAGTTCATCTTCAAACTTCTTTATGGGTTTCCTTCCCTAATTTTCGACCATAATTCTTAAGAACAAAGGTCAAGTTAAAGAACTTAAACAAGCGTTTTGTGGGAGACAACCTACACCTATAGTTTACATAGAAATCTACTTTGTAGTATTTAAAGTTCAATATATATGAAGGTGATACACAAGAGATATTCATCAGATGATGCAAAAAAAATTAGTTGCGTCTACTTCCTCCTTAAAGTTTACTTACAAATCTACTTTGTAGTTTCTCTACGATGATTTTTCCACAATCATTAACTCAAGCTTCTTGGTTGCGTGTTAGATTAAAAAAATTAGAAAATACTATATATACTTTAATTCAAATAAAAAGTGTCTATTTATATCGAACAAATATTATTTGTGTGTCAATTTCTATCTTAGGAGGCGCACTTTAGATACGCCACACTTGTATTTGCCTTTGCCATCATGCTTGACTCTTTATATCAAACCTGCTTTATATATACATTCATGTGGCCATAAATATAGCACCAACTTACATGCATAAAGCAAACTGACATATTTGAAAAAGACTTTTTGGATTCGTGTGAAAAGAGATATCAGATGATGCAAAAAATTAAACAAAATAAGGTTTAGAAGGCACGTATTATTGAAAGAAAAGAACACGCACAAGGTACTTGCAAAGTGAACACACGATATTAGGGTTATCTTACAACAAGTTTTGATTTGTCATTTTCAAAGAGAAAATTTTGAATAACATAATGAAAAAAACTTAATCCATTTCCTTTTTGTTTTTCATATAGTTGTTAACTAAATTATTCATGATTTTATCAAATTCATAATTTTATCAAATTTGTTATTATAAAAAAAATGGAATTTTAATTATGAATTATACAAAAAAAACATAAGAAAATAGATTAAGTAATTGACAATCTCATACATTTACATATTCCGTACATATCTTGAATCAAAATCGGAAAGTCTCAATTTCAATACAACTTTTAATTATTTTTAAATCTAAATCATTTAATCTTTATCCAACGTTCATTTATGTGTCGATAACATATGGGATTGCCAAGTATAGGCATTCAAATTTATTAACTATTTGATTTTATAGTAAAATATTCATTCTATAAATCTCTAAAAAATATGTGGAACCGAAATATATTAAAAGAAAAAGATGATAGATAGTCTATTATCAACATATATATATATATATATATGATATTTTTTTCTAGATAAATATTAAGTTTTTATATTATTATCATCATCAAACTCTGCTTCATTATATTAGGAAGCACTCTCTCCATCTCTTTGATCAACTCGGATTATATATACATTATAGTCTAAAAAATTTAAACAATCTTAATAGTTGATGGATGGAATAATGCATTTGTATTTTATAATTCTAAATAACTATTTGTAGACCTTTTTTTAGAGACTAGTGTATGTTTGGTTGTTGGGCGTTTCCGCTGCCAAAAGCACGTTTATGGCTTTTTTTCACCACGATTTAAAGAAGCTTCAAAAGCAAGCTTTCTTCACAACGTTATTTTTCAAGATTGAAAGGACAAACGCACCGCTAAAGCAAACAGCACTAAACTGAATTCCAAATTCTTTTCTCAAACTAAAACGAATCGTTATTTTTAGTTTTATTGTGTGGATGACAAGTCAAGAAGAGAAGATTGGAGAGAAAAGGAGAAAGCAGTGTGTTTGTTATCTTAGAGTACTTGTGGATCTAATTCTAAAGATATTTTCTATGAGGTGAGGTGATCGATTGGAACTTTGTGGTTTTCTTTTTTGAGGGGTTTTCAAATGTGGACCAATTTAGAAAGACAAGGAGATCTCTTAAAGAGATTTGGTTCTATATATTGATTAGACAGTTAACAATTTACTAAGATGAAGTGATTGAGTTGTTTTCTCAATGGGATCAATCACTTTAAATTCCTAAACTCACTCATAACCCTTTAAGGTGGGGTTAGGACTTTTGTTAAACAAAGTTGCCAAAAATGACTTGTGAATACGGTAACAATAATTAGTATTATTATATCTATACAAAAGCCAAAGTTTATATACCTAATCCTATACTTTAACTATAGGATATGTAATCCTCTTCATTAACATCAACATTAATGATAATAATGCAATTTAACACGAAATACACTATCAAGGACATTAGAGGAACTCCACATCAGCTTCCCCTTTTATGTGTCGGCCATTTGTCTCTTTTGCCATTATGGACACATCACACAGGAGTTCAAAGTTCTCTTCTAAGTCTAACATTCAATTAATAGACCACAAGGGAAATATAGAATTTGGATATTTGATAAAATATTAAGTGCAAAAGTGCTACTTAACTCATGTAAAATAAAACAATTAAAGGTGCTATTTAGTTACTTGAAATGAGTTTATCAAGTTACTTCTAATGAGTTGCGAAGACGAAATGGATTCTGTGTTGTATCGGAGTCACACATCAATTTATGAAGAGAAACTGAATTCTATGCTGTATCTGTGTGACACGGTTATAAATTTGAAACATTTAATCTCAAATTAACGATCAAAATTGTATACAACCAATTTTAAAACTATATAATCTGAATCGTCTAATATCAAATTAATATACAAGATTGATGACTTCCTAATATGTTTACACAACATGCAACATGAGGTCCATGTGAAGTGGGAGCACATAAGAAGAAAGTGTGAAAGGCAAATAAATTTCTTCTTCCAAAAAAGAGATGCAAAAGGACAATCAATCTAACAACAACTGGGGACATTGTGACCTTACTGATGGACTTTCAAGTACTGAACATAGGAGAGTTTGTTTGGTGGCTTTGGTGTCTGTCTACATGTACAACATTAGGTTTTGTCTGCTACTAACATGATTAATTAAGGTACTTTTTTTAGGACGCGCGTGACCATCTTAACTCTTACTCAATAATTTTCTACTACCGAAAGGCAAACTCCAAACTATACCTTATTGATGATTTCAAATATATTCCAATTCTATCTATAAGCAGCACAATGTGTCCATGCCATGCATGATGATGAACACATCACATGACCTACTTTTTATAAACTATAACATGATTGTAGGTGTCCACACAGCCAGCCACATGGATTATGTTTAAGCATAAGTTTGATTTCACTTTAGAAAATATCATAATCGCTATATACTATATAGGGTAATCATATTGGAGAAATGTCCAACATTATATATAAGTATTTCACGGTCATAATTTATACTTGATTCTCCATAAAAAAAAAAAAAATCACTAAAATTAATTGTGTTTCTTATTCTTAAACATGAATTCTCTAAAGTAATGTGTAAGATTGAGCATCCTATATATCTTTAAATTAGGATATGAGATTGATTTGAAGTTTATATTTAGAAGTTTAAGGGGAGAGATAGTAGGTTGAGAGTTCTATCTTTACAGGTATTCTCCTATCAAGTCCTGAAACATGAGTTTTAATTTAATGGAAGACAACCAATAGTTAATAAGAATAATTTGGTAAAATATTCACTTCTTTATTTTAATAGTTGCATTTCTAAACACATTTTTAAAAGTCATATTCATTTAGAAACGAAGGGAGTAACACATATCACTTACATATATTAACATTAAATAAACACAAGCGAATATAGATCCAAATTTTTCTCCTCAAAAAATAAATAGATACAAAATTTTATTCACCATTTTCTTTAATAATTTTTTAAAACACATTTAGCATTTTCAAACAAAAATAAAAATGCCAAACGCATTTATTTGTTTTAAGAAATGAAAACTGAAAAAAATTGACAAATTTTGGGTATAATTATTTTTTCAAATGTGACACTTATTATGGGAACATAAGGAGTAATATAATGTGTTTTAAAATTATCATGTTGACAATATATTAAAGTTGTATTTCAATGAGTGGAAACTAAACATTATTTTACTATTTTAACAACATAAACATTTTACCATATAATACTTGTTCAGTTACTTATTCCATATCCATGTGTAGGATAATAATAGGAACAAAACCTTCGTCTGCCTCTAAAATATACTCCAACTTTTTATCCATTTAAGGTGTCAAAGAATCAACAACTCAAACTTCCTTAAACCTTCCAACAAAGGGTTGAGGAATTATCTCCAATTAATGGAAAGACTAAGCAAAGAACCATGCATCTTCTCTTCTCAAGAAACTCCTCCAAGTCCTAGCACACCTTTACAAAATCAACATGAAAAGAAGAAACAACAATCTATTGAGGTAGAAGAAGATATCACTAAGGTAGAAACTTTATTTGATCTAAATGTATCTAGCAATGATTCTATTCTTGATTGTAATAGTCAGCAAGAAACAGAACTCAATCTTATAACTTCTTTAGATGTTGGTAATTCATCATCACAAAACAATAATACTCTTGATGTAGAACAAAGAGTTTTTTCTTGTAACTATTGTCATAGAAAATTCTATAGCTCACAAGCATTAGGTGGACACCAAAATGCTCACAAAAGAGAGAGGTCAATAGCAAAAAGAGGACAAAGATTTGGAACACAAATAATAGCTTCAGCTTCTGCTTTTGGATTTCCTATTTTGCATAATAAACAAAATTATGCAAACATGGCTTCTTTGCCTCTTTATGGTGCTTTTGGTAATAAACCTCTTGGAATTCAAGCACACTCTATGATCCATAAGCCTTCTCATGTTTCATCTAATGGATTTGGAAACTCTTATGGACATCATCATCATGGTTGGTCAAACTCAAGAATCTTTATGGATCAACAACCTGGAATAGCAAAACTAGGTATAGCTGATTTTCATAGAACAACAACATCATCAAGAGGAAGTGTTGGTAGGTTTGAAGTGGTAGATACTATGATGAATTCTGCAGCTAATAAAGAAATAAAGCAGAAGCAGCTTGATTTAAACCTCAAGCTATGATTATGAATATTGGTCAGTGTAGTTAAGATTTTTGTGTGAAATAGGATTTGTGTAAATTTTGTTTTATTGGGAGGATCATATAGTTATTTTCTTGTTGTTGACTTGAAAATTGTTTAACTCCAGTGTGGAGTGATTTATGAGTTGTAACTTTTATGTTTCTTATGTCTTTTTCTACAAGAGATTTTTTTTTTTGCTTATTCTGTCAATAGATAAAAGTAAATCTAATGAAGGTTTTTATGTTCTTATAATAATTAACTCCTGTCAGTCTCAAGAATGAATTAGAATTTTGTCACAGTTAGTTCCATTTTCACAAATCATATTAGCTAGCCTTACCAAAAGGATACTAAATTTGACATTAATGATGGGTAATGGAAACACAAAAAATTAAGAGGTTGAGGATCACAAATACAAGAATAATATATCATTGATCATGCTTGTGTATAGAAATTAGTTCACACTAAATAGTTTCCAAGATAATGTGTTTTTAATCAAATAATTAGCTACACATTTATCATAATGCAAAGTTTCTAAAGCGTGATTCATGGTTTTATTACTTAGCATATAAAATATGTAGGGTTTGTATAAAAAAAAAATATGTACGGTATTTTCGTTATTTTGAATTAAATTGTTTGGATTGAAATTGAAATTGAATAAAATGATTCATGTTTGAATGTTTTTATTCTTCAAATAAGTCAGCTGTGAAACTTGATACAGATTCAACAAAAAGTTATTTATCTATTTTAACATATGTTTGAATCAGTGTTTGAATCACCAATAATATTGTATCTCAATCCAACCTTTGACGTGATTTCATGGAGGTTCCATTTGTTGTTTCCGGTGGCCTTCAAACAAATGCTTAGTGTATATTTCGATTTGCGGCGAGGCTTGCAAAATAAAAGTTAAAAAGTGTAGCTTTCATCAAAATCATGATAGCATAGGCGATGTAATTTTGTCAACATCATCGCCAATTCAATTGTGCACTTGGTCAATTTTGAATGATATGAAACCAAAAACACATATTTCACAAAGTGCATGAGCAAACAATTCATAAAAAAAAATATATAATCATTAATATTCAGGGTTTGTCCTCTTCTCTAAGAAAAAGATTCGAATATCATGTATTAGAACTTAGAATTGTAGGGGCCAATGGTAAACTGAGTATATGAATAAAGATTAGAATATTTGCTCACTATAACAAAGACCAAAACTAGTGGGTTAAGGACTAGATAACATTATAGACATATAATATCCTATTTAAAAAAGTAAGATTAGATCATTTGTTTGTCCACACATGTAGTGTCAGAATATGACTTGCCTATTATTTTTGGTTTTGGCATAGGAAGACTTTTTTGTCCTGTATGAGATTCATGTACTAAGTCACTATCATTTAAGTGGCTTCAAATCTAGGAAAGATTCATGGGTGTTTATATATGAAAGTATAATAACTAGTCTACACCTAAACACCTCAACTCAATGTAGTAACGACAAAGGCAACTATAATTAACAAACGTGGCTGACAGTCACAAAAAACATGCAGTCTCAGTCGTAGCGTTGGATGAGATGATTCAGATCATTTTTCAGTTTAATGAGGTTCTGAATTCGTTCAGTTTAATCAGATGTTTAAAATTTGAATTCAGTCTTGAGAATACATCAACAATGAAACTTTTAAGAAAAAAAATTTATGCTCGGTGTGGTTCTACGTAAGTTACATGTTTAATCTCTACAGTTACATGCAGATAATATCGAAAAAGAAGAAGATGCGGTCCCATTCATACAGATGCAAACAAACTAGATAGAATAAAGTATATTTTTCACATGGTTCATTACTAAGGATTTCTTTTCTCCAAATCTTTTTCTTGATCTACCTGCTTCTATGCCCACACGAAAGCTATCTTTCTGATTTTTCAGTTTGCAATTTAGTCTTCATGTTTTTGGTTTATCTAAACGTCCTTAAAAAATTATTTTTCTCAAAGTGCTCACATAATTTTATCATATTAGGTTTAATTTTGTTTATCAAAACCGAAGTTGACAGCAAAGTGACTCTTATATAGCTGGTGGTCGGTAGCTTTTATATAGCTAATTGTAGGTAAGCTCTAGATAATTTATAAGCAGCTTATAATTGATCGTAAGTAAGTCAACTGAATAGCATTTGAAGTGTATGATAAAAGTAAAATTTGAAGTAACTAATAAATACTGCCTACTCCCTAAATATACAACACTCTCGAGAAATTTTCTTATCCTTAGATATAAGACTCTTTTAAATTTTTTATTGTTAAGAAGTCAAAAGCAATATATTAAAATATAGAAGTTTTAACCAAGCACAAAATGTGTCTAAAAGGGAGGTAAAGCAAGGTCACAAGATACAAAATATAAACAAGAAAAAAAGATCCAAACACAACAGTGACATAACCAATACAAATCGAAGGGTTATCCCACCACGAATAGAAACCATTAAAAGAAAGTGGCTTTTGAGGCTTCAATCACCACTAAGAGAGAAGTTTGATGTGATCTAGTAATTGATCAAGATTTTGCTCGTTGTTACAAAAAAAGTAAGTGTGTGTTACACTCCTTCCAAATGACCCATAAATAAGCAAATCATATCACTTGAAAGCAATGACGAATATCCTTCCAAAACAAATATGAACCACCAAATTGCAAGTCATGCATGCGAACATCTAATGGTTGAACACACGAAATCCTCCATGTATAATGGAAGACCAAATAAAGCACATTCCATAAAAAGATGATTTAACAGTTTCCTCCTCCTTCCTGCATCCACATGAGCACTACAAAGAACTCGAATGAACCATGCCAGAACAAACCAAGTTGTCTTTTGTGGGAATCCTCTTATTAAGAGTTCTTCAAGCAAATAACGAAACTTTGAGAGGCACAACTTTTGTTCCAAATAAAGTTTGAAAGAATCACGATCATGCTCCACACTTTAATTTATAATATGATAAACACCTTTTACCGAATAACCAACCTCCATATCATATTTCAACTACAAAAATAGTGATATCTACACATAATTCAAATAGACGGCTAAACCAAAAGGAATTGTTCTCGCCATTTCCCACTCTACGCACCAAACTCAAACTACCCGCTCTCTTAACTGTGTTTATTATTTATTTCCCAATACATCCTTAATTGTTTTACCTTTTTTTCCAGCAATCAAAAATAAATATTGTGTTGAACCTCTGGAAAAAAATTGTGTTGAAAATATAAACATACTCTCTCTCTTAAAAGGTAAAATTGCACAAACAGTATAAATGTTTTACTCCCTTCGTCTCTATATCTAAGCACCCATTTTGATTTTATTTTTGTTCCTAAATGTAAACCCCTTTTCAAATTACTAGATGCATTTATTATTTTGTTTCATAAACATACCCCTAATTAATACTACTAACTTGTCTTGAAATATGAAAATTCAAATTTAATACACATACAAATAATTGACAATTTGGTAATATTCTCTTCATTTATGATCCCCTCCATTTCTTTCATTTCAAAAGATAAAGGCACAAAAGTTTAAAAAAATATAAAATAATTAATGATGGTTGAACCAACTTAATGGTAGAACTCACTATCTATTTCTTGTGTTGGTCTCTCTCCAAATTGTATACTCCATTTATTTTGTCAAACGGAGAGGATCCTAACTCGTTTAATCAAGGGTCTTGTTAACAAGTGTCTTAAGGGCATTGTTTAAGGAACCACAAAAAGAAAGTTTGTCTTAAAAGTACAAGTCAAACATATATAAAAGTCATAATTACACAATTTTCAAGGTAAAAACTACAAATTTTGGATGCTTAAACAATGCCCTAAGGGCACTTGTTAACATTTTCCTTAATCAAAAGATCTTTTATTAGTAAAATACGGTTCCAAGGAAAGAGACCCCGATAATCTGAAGTTTGGTTGAGAGTTAAATAAAATTTGGTCAAGAATTATTTCACCTTAAATTCTCAAAGGATTCGCTTTAGGTGGAGCTCAATTATTTGGTTAAAGGGGTCTTCTATTTAGAGACAAATAGCATAATGCTTAATGATAATTTGTGTCCATCAACTAGAGCTAATGTATTATTTTGGTCTCAATATTTTTGCTGATGAAAGCAGGTCTCATTTTTATAATTGCTACAATTACTTATTTATTGGACACAGTTGTTACAATTAAATATCTCAATCTGCTTTCCAATTATATAAAACTATTATATTCTCAAAATCAATTTAAATTTTTCATTTAAACATTTTTCTTTCAAAAACTTTCCAATAATAATCCATCAAAGTGTGCATGATTTCCATAAAAAACTTACCAGTCAAAATATTACATTTAAAAAAAAATTGCAAAATGTTTCAGCAGTGATCTCACATTAAGAGGTGTTAATAGGGCAGAGGCGTACCATCCCCACTTTGTGTTCCCACCAGAATAAGAAAGCAAACCTTAAACACTTTTTTTATCAAACCTCTGGTGTGCCCTACTTTTTTGAATCCCAATATCCAAAAAAAGGGGGGGATTTCGAGCATTTTTACACATTCGGATCCTAAAATCCAAAATACAGTATGGTGTTTGAGAAGTGTGGAGGGCACGATAAGAAATCGCCTACTATTTCCCCTCTGGTGACGCTGGAAACAGAAATGGACGCTATTTGATTTGAAAATGACAAGGGCCTTCATGTTGATCCTTCACAGGAGTCCACAAAAGGTAGCCTCGTGAAAACTCACGTTAAACTATACATCATGTCACTGGATTCAACCCCAGGTTATAATTTTACACCTGTTTGGATTGGTGTTCCCACAATATTTCTCACATCCCTACGAGTTGTGACCATGAATTTTGTAAAGCTACAAACTCCAGCTTTTGAGGAGTCGTGTGTTAGTTTCCTTCTTGACGTGGTTCCAAACAGGCACTACAAATGAAAATAACCTAGTGGGTACGGTACAAGATGCAAATCATATGAAGAGAGGATGCTGCAAGGTAATGTTACCAAGAACTCAAATAATTTCAAGGTAAAGTTTGCAACTACTTCCACAAATAAATCATATCGTTTATTCGGAGAAGTTCACATCCTCAGAAGAAGCTACAAACACATAAGAAGCAAAAGCTACAGTTATGTCATCATGTCTGCCAGTATCAACACATTATTCCCATATATCACCAAATAAACAATGAAAAATAAAAGGCAGATTATGAAGTATGAACACAGAACATGAATGCAATGAAACGACAAAATAGACAAATAAGCTGTCATTTCCAAGGATATGAGTTATTTAGTTAACATAGGGCTTACCCTTGTACTCATAACTTGAGTCGAACAAAAGCTCTACAGGTGTGTGTGGCATCAGTTTAAAGCGTATATAGATTTACTAGCACTTACGAACCTCGTATTTAGCCTAACTTCAATTACCACTTCTCAACCTCAAAATCAAATTCACACTTCAATTTGTTAGTTGTTACTGAGTTTTCTAATAAATTTCTTCCACTAAAAGCTCCAAAACAAAATATGATTCTTATTGTTCAACATTCCTAAGATATTTGCACAAGATTTACTGAATAAAGAAAATGCTGCAGAGACTATTAATCCAATGATTTTTATGGGAAAAATTAATTTCTACAGCAGCAAAACTTGGAAGTGTCTACATCGATTCTTAGCGGCAAAGCTTACCTGACTATTTATCAAAGTCTTGAAACAATCCATCCACCAAAAAAATTCAACAATTTCCCTGTTTATCATTCATTCATCGTATACCCATGTACGAAAACAGAGAGTTCATTATTTACTTCCCTTGCCTCCTAATGCTTAACATTCTTATGGCATATTGAACATCAAATAAATAAATCGATGCTAACACTACAAATCAAATGGGTTTCTATTGAAGAAACTAATTCCTACAATGGTAAAACTTGGTGTTTACATCAACTCTTAGTTGCCAAACTTACCAGCCTATTTTTCCACAAAAGACTTGAGACGATCCATCCACTTTAGAAGTTCAATTCTATCCTTGTTCATCATATACTCGTGTAAGAAAGCAGAGAGCTCATTATTTACTCCCCTTGCGTCCAAGTACTCGTAAAACTTTTCCTGAATCTCAGGCTTCAGGTTCCTGCAACCAACATTTAAACAGATGAAAATCATTATTTATTAGCTTACCAACTGAATGACTTCAAAAGAACTAGGCCTTCAATAAAAGTTTTGCAATGCCATATTCAGTCTTTGCGTGGTTGAAATCTAAATCAAAAAAGTTTGGCCAATGAATAAAGTTGAAATGTTTAGGGACTGTTAGGCTTTCAATTTTACTTACAAAAGCACCGCATTGTTTCACTTTTTTTCTTCTTCAAAGTTTTGTTCAAAAAACAATGAAAATGATACGCATAGAACTTTAATAACAGTAACCATTGTGAAAACAATGTTTCATTTTAGTAATGAAAACTGAATACAGAACAGAAATACAAAACCGTTCTAAAACCAAGCAAATCCTTAAGCTATCGAAGTTTAAAAAAAGATCCTTGACTATGACTGCAATGTTGATGTTTTTAATGTATCTGCGACCACAATTGCAGCCATTACAGTGTATTCGACCGCGACTCTCAACGCATCAAATATCGTAATGCGTTACGTAACTGTATTTGACTGCAATAAAATTCTATACTATACCAAATATCACAATGTGATTGTTACTGCTATTTGAAACCTTCATCTCCACCAAACAACAAATGTACAATAGGCACAGGAAAAAAAAAACATAATTCAAACCTGAAATCAGGTCCAAGGTAAGGCCTAGTCGACATCTTCCCTCGCTTTAACATGAAAACTTTCTGAACATCCAAACTATCAGGCCACGCTGAGCAGACAAATTCTAATTCATTACCACCTTCCCCTTTCGATATATCCACAATCAAACTGAGATGAAGATGCACATTCACCCCTGAACTATCATCTCCATATGCGGGAACATGTTCAAACCCATCAAACATTGTAGCTTCAATTTTGATATCTTCATTGTCCCCAAATTTTCCCTTAAGCGTAACCACTTGCTCACCAGGCCTCTCTTCAACAATAAATGATTTGAATTCTGTCACAGGCTGCATAAAATTGAAATTAAAAAAATATATAAATCATTCCAAATAATTATCTAAACAACCCAGATTATAAAAAACTGCACATGTGTCGCAGGTTTGAACCCGCAATTTCCCACTTCAAAAATATTATTTTTCTTATTAAGACATTTTACTCTTTGACTAGACTTTCGACCCGTGCGTCGCACGGGTCCGATGACCGTAATAGAGACCAATAAGTTATATTGTATATTTTTATTCATGTTAAATAAGTTATTGTTTCCCCAAATTTTTTCATCATTGATCCCCAATTTTGACATGATTAAGCTGTCAAGTTGACTAATTAAATAAATGAAAGATTATACAAAAGATTCAACGTTGAGCTCTACACTTAAGTTTTGTTTGGGAGTTTGGAGGGGAGGGAAAATAGGCACACACAAAAATCTGAATATCAAAAATATAAATGTCCACCAAGTTTGTTTGTCAGAAGATTAACTATGTAAACAGAAATAAACTCAAAGATTTGAAACGTCTATAATATTTTATGCAAGGGTGATCGACAACCTTATTCAAATGTATGGAGATTATGTCCATGACACCAATCTTAATTTTGTTTGCTTCTCCAAGAAGTAATGTAATTTTCATAAAGGATTTTGCACCTATATTGTGCTTCTTCTTCATGCATTGAAAAAGGTTTTTTTTTTCTTTAAACAAATGCAGACAAGATTATAAACTTTACCTAAAATAAGCTTGCAAGAGTAGCATTATATATAAATTTAGCTAAAATCCATACTTTTTTTTGCATTCTTTGATGCACAGGCTCTGTTGGCAATGCCAAATTTTGAGCTTATGGCTTAAAAGCTCATATGACAAAAAAAGACTTATTTGATATCATATTTTTACGCGCGAGTTTATAACATATTTTTACTAGCTTACAACTTATTTAATTAGCATAAAGCTTATAACATATCTTTTTTATGCCATTTCATATTTATAAAGTTAGTTCAATCGTTAATTTTATGAACTCAACAAATTCAATTCATCATCATATCCGCTATAATCTACCTTATAGGCTAATTCGCTATAAGTTCATCCACTATAAGCTACTTTATCAACTATAACCTATTTTTTACCAAACAGATAGTATCAATTTTCATAACATTGAATTGAAATTTGAAAAGAATGCAAAAACCCTAATAACAAAATTGATCAAAATTTTCATTTTTTTCATGTAGAAGAGTGGGAACCTGGTGAGGAGGAGCGTATTCATCTTGATACTCGATTTCGTTACGAAGAATTCGCAAAATGTTGGATTCAAACGGTGATTTGGTTACTGATTCTGCAACGTGAGCACTGTTACTGAAACCTAATGTTTGAGAGAGAACATTACTGATTCTAGGTGAAGAGAATGTTTGTTTCAATCTATGAGCTCTTTGAATTGTTCGAATAAGAACAGACATGTTTGAATTACTTTTGTTTTTGAATGAATCAGACAGTGATGAATTTTGGAGTTGAACGATGAAAAATGGAAAACGACATCACATAACTACTATATAGTCATTAAACGACATCAAATGAATGAGGGTACATAATATGTTGAAAATTGCTCTTCTCCCATCAAGATTGCTCACTCCCCTACAAACTGACAAAATAGCCTCGATGTGATACCCAGCATGAGTTAAGTCGCTCTGAATTAAACCTTGAGTGAGTTAAGTCACTTTGGGATACAAGTTGCGTGAGTTAAGTCACTCTAAGATTACAACATGAGTGAGTTAAGTCACTCTGAGTTAACTCACGCTGAAAGTGTCGAACATGACTTAACTCACGCAGGTTGTATCCCATAGTAACTTAACTCACTCAGATTGTAATCCAGAGTGACTTAAATCATGCTGGGTATAACATATGTGTGTCTTAAGTCACGTTGGAGGTATTTTTGTTAGTTTGTATGGGAGTGAGCAAATCTTGATGGGAGAAGAGCAATTTTCAAATATGTTTGTAGGGCTGAGCAGAATATAATAAACCGACCGAAACTCGTTAGAAATATGAGTGTTACGGTCGGGTCGGTTCGATCCACGGGTGCAAAACTACCTAGAAACAGTTATGAATGGCTTTTGACGGTCGGGGTCGGCTCAAAAGAATTGCATATGTTGCTAACCGAACCGTCCGAAGTACTACTCATATATTATATATTATGTAAAAATACTGAGTCATGTGAATATCCAGCTACTCTTTGGTCTACTATAAGCTTCTATAGCCTGTATTATTTTGGTCTACTCTACTGATGTACAACACAACATTTGAAATTAAACAATTTAATAAAAGCTAGTATTAACTTGTATCAATGACAACGCCCCTCTCTTCCTTGTCTTCTCTCTCTAACCTCAAAATCAATCTCCATTGTTTTTCAAAACTCCATCATCCTCGTCTCTCTTCACCCTCATATTCTTATTTCATTTCCTTTGTTGTTTGCCCCTTTCTCTCTGTCTCTCTCTCCCTCCCTCTCTCATGTTCTTTGTGTATTTTTATTGTATGTTTGTCATTTTTGTGCAGAGATAAAAATAGAGGTTCCATTCATGTCTATTTGCTTCATCTTCATGCTTCTCTATAATTTTTTCCTTGTTGAGGCACATAACCGAATCAACCCATCTGTGCTACCCATCCAACCGACAAACTCGAGACCCACCGAAATCGAGACAAGATACGGTCGGAGCTGGTTCTTGATTTGGTGCATTCGGTTTCATCTAGAATGACGATTTCGGGACCGAACCCGCCCGAAACCGTCCGATGCTTAGCCATATATGTTTGTAGATTGCATTTAGATCCTTAGGCTTGAGAATTGGGCTATGATGAAAGCCCAATTTAACAATCCCCTTTATAAGTGTAATGCTTATGCACCATTTATGTGCTATAAAACCCTAAATTCTTTTTGTCTATAATGTAAACTTTATTTGGAAGGATGAATTCGGATGGAAGTTATCGATATGAACTCAATCAAACTACTTAATTTTAAAAATAAGTCGTCTTGATTAGGGGTGTTCATGGGTTGGGTCAACCTAAAAAAAACCGTCAAATCCACCTAAAAAAACCCAAAAAAGTGGGTTGGGTTGGGTGATTGGATGAATATGATTTTAAAAAATGACAAACCCATAAAAAATAACGGGTTTTGGGTAAAATTAGACCCAGACCCAATAAACTCATTTATCCAATAATGTTCATATTTTCATTTTCATAGGGGGGAAGGAGAATAACAAAGGTTTTGGTTATAATCTTGCTTTAAAAAAAAAATTGGTTATAAATCCAATCTAATTTCAAAAGTTGACACAATCAATCCTCTATATTGAAAATCAAAGTCTAATTTCTAAAATTGACACAACACATCCTCTATATTGAAAATCAAAACATGTTATAGTTACAAATTATGATGTTGCACTTTTTAGTTATTTTGATGTTAAAGCAATTTTACGTCATCCAACTTTAATTTGTTGCAAGTATTTTATGATGAAATTTGTTGGTTAATATTATAACTTATTATTTTATAACGCTAAAATATAGTGAAATAGGTTACACAAGTTTTTTTAAGAAAATAAAAAGTTGAGTAATTTTTATGAGAAAAAATACGAGAAAGCATCATTTAGTCATTTAATATTAACAAAATAAAAAAGAAAAATAATTTGGGTAACCCACAACCCAACCCAAACCAAACCGGAAACTAGTGGGTTTGCCCAAACCCACCCATTAATATAACGGGCGGACGTTTTACCTCACCCAAACTGGAGTATCCTATATGGTTCGGGTCTTGAGTTTGGGCAAACCCAGTCTAAACCCACCCATGAACACCCCTAGTCTTGATATATAATCTGTGAATGAGAATAAATTTTTTGAAAGAATTTCAGACATTCACATGTAATTAGTTATTGATACTATATAATAAATAAATAAAAATTTCTAACATTCTAAGATATGAAATAAAACTTGATACCGAGTCATAAGGTAATGTATGGACCTCTATATCCTCCTTTCATTTGTTCACCCTTAGACATTTGGCTCGTAACAATGAGCAATTCTCTAATTCGAGTGATTACACATCCGATCCATCCATTTTTCCACCTCTAATGAGAATAAAGCAACCCACACTCATGTTTTAGTGATGCTTACCACTACACTACGACATATGAGGTAAACAAATGTACTTTGATATTGTTGGTGTTCAATGGAAATTTTCTTTTTGGGAAAAAATATTGCATCTCTAATTTCAGTGATTTATCTTAAAATATGTAAGATTATATTGATTATAAAAAGAAAATGATGTTAACTATACTCCCATTTGCTTCTTCAAAAAAAAAACTATACTCCCATTTTTTTTTATAAATACCCTCTCCCTAATGTGAGTGAAGTAAAATTGTTTTGCACAAATTACGACATCATGATACAAATTTCTGTAAAAAAAGATTAAGGGAAGATACAAGGTACTCAAGAAAAAATTATTTATTTAGAGGATACAAGTATCTTTTGTTTTATAAATAAAAAAAAAAATTATTCAATTTACAAGTGATTGTTTTTGTGTCCAGAAAAACAAAGAACATGACTTTTCTTCAAGAAAGCAAAAGAGAAAACGATCATAATGGAATAGAGCATGGATTCCTTTGGTACCAAACGATGAATAAAGTTAAAAGAAGCTGTGTGAGCCGTGATGTTACAATTTCCTTCATGACTTTTATCATCATTTGTGAAGGACATCAACTATCTTTTTATATACTATTTTTGACGAATTAATGATAGGTGCTTATGGTACGTTTTTTACACTTTAAACTAAGAAATTATACATATTTGTAAGTGTTGCTAAGAAAATGTAAAGTGATCGAACTAAAATTCCAAAGTACTCACTGTATTGAAACTTGGAAACAATGAACATTGAGACTGTGGCCTGTGGGCTCCAAAAAAATCCGACATCCACGGGCTGTAATCATGATACGTTGTCTCAAGCTCCATTATCCAACATCATTGTTTAAGGAACTTATGGCATGCGTCAATCATGAAATTTAGCAATTCATAGTTTTTTTTTTTTTTATAGAAGCAATTCATAGTTGTTGATAGACTTTTACAGTAACACTGTGAGTTCAACTCATGATTCTTTTGTTGTAGTAAGTTGTTAAACGTCCGAGTTTAAATCTCATATTAAATGAAAGATTTAAGAATGAACAATTAAAACATTGATTATGCTAACAAGTATTATAAGAACATTGTTTAACGTAAAAAGAAATTGGGTAGATAATGACTCTAAAATGCATTGATGAACTTTTGTGCACTCAAGAGGCATGGATCTGTTCTTTTCACTCATGGCAAACCAGTTTTTCTTTTTTTTTTTGCTAAATAAGAGAGAGTATCATTAGAGAGGCATATAAATATTTGTTCATTTTTCTTTGTCTGCCTTAAAGTTGTGAATCTTCTTAAATTCTTAGTTATTCATAAATGATATGATCGTATGCACACTCAAAAAAAATATTCTTACCCAAATGATTGCTAAAAATAATTTCAATAAAATTATTATTATCTTATTTTATTTATCTTTTGTCGATGGTTATGAAATGATTAATTGTATCTTGTGGTGTTGGTTTGGGTCTTTGGAATTTAATAGTGTAGTTTTCTCAAGGTCTTACATTTGATTTTATTCGGTATCAATTTTGATGAGTTAGTTTAATTTTTTAAAAAATATATATGAAATGATTAGTTATACGGGTCCCTCTAATATGGACTCTTTTAAAAGGGTTCAAAGATGGACCTCTCTGATTTAACCAGCTATAGCCTGTTTCTATTGCTTCTTCCCTGTTCCCTATTTCCTGTGCAGCCCATCCTCTTAATCTCCAAAATTAAGTTCTAACGTTTGTTCATTTGATTTCTGCTATAAACTATATAAATTAGATTTGATAAAAACTCAGAAAAGTGATTTACGACCTTTCATTTTTGAAATCAAACATGTTATTGTGACCGTTTCCACTATATCAAGTAAAACATACAAACTAATTTCAGCGCACGTCAAGGTT
>Ga0315913_1001882_pt1 | contig 23971 bp, 11 predicted proteins | sample MpolsnodulesMG_FD_207736 | JGI IMG/M metagenome (GOLD analysis project Ga0315913, IMG submission 207736) | Medicago polymorpha root nodule microbial communities from Los Angeles, California, United States - small nodules | ecosystem: Host-associated > Plants > Roots > Nodule | place: USA...
GGATCAAAATGACAAAAATAACGTGAAAAAAAAAGATAAGGATCAAATTATAACATGCAATTAAGTTAAGAGACCACAAGTGTGATTTTTCCTAAAAATCGATTTCTTCTAAACCTAAAATTTATCTTCTAAACTCTAAAAGCTTATTTAATTCTAAATATTGGCTAAACATTCTTTCCATTTTTTTTACTAAACCTCACTATGTCATTTACCTAATAATGAATTAACCTCATCATTAACCTATATAATTTAGGGTTCAAATAATTACTTAAGCAATCTTTTAAGTTTTTCAATCTATACATCAATTTTTCTAACCAAAAATCGACTATTCAAACTGTTCTTCGTAAAATTGATTTTTGAAAACCTAAAAATCGATTATTCTTAACTCATTTTTTAGATTTACCAAATATTTAACCTATAAATCGATTTTGCTAATCCTAAAATCGATTTCTGAACTCAAAAACATACCAAATGACAACACGAACACACAACAATCATTAGTGATCATACAACAACCAATTAATCGTCAAAGTGAACATACACAACATAATTAGCACACATTTAAAACATCAAAGAACACAACATATAGTTCAGCTCCCTTGTTACACAACACCTGCAGATTTACTTAAACAATACAAAATTGATGGAGTTGCACAAAGTGACAAGCTGGAATTTGTTCAGCAAGTCATGGTGAAGTCCGCTAACTTTCAAGTGGCTGATGCACATCTTTGTGCTTTCTTAGCTACACAATATGTGGCAATCAGAATCCTACTGGCATGGAAAGAAAGTTCCAACATTGGAAGCCTATATGAAGTTGTGGGCTATACGTTAGATTCAATTGTGCAGTACACATTCCTATGCATATATACTCCATATGGCCATGACATTGAAAACAAGGTCAGTTTTAATGGGGGAGGTAAGGTAATGTTTGAATACGAATGGAAAAAATGCAAGTAATCAAAGTGCAGTCAACAAACCAATTGAGGAAATGAGACAAATGAAAATTGATCATAAAATCAAGGAAGAAATTTGAAGAAAGAGAGAGAAATTTGCTAATAGAAAATACTCCTTCGATGGTGTCAATAGCACAATGATTACCGGTGATTGGTGTGTAGAAGGTTCACGAAAATTTCCTTCCTCCCTCTCATAGGCTCGAGTAGAGTAAATACTTGACCGCCTTCTATTTTTCCTTACATTAAAGTTGTCATCTCCAAACTCACCAATTGTATTGTTGATTGATTAAAGAGTGGAATTTCTGCATTTGTATTCTACCATTACTACTTAAAAGTCCATGGCCCTTACAATGCTATTTACTAATTAATTAATTAGTACAAACATTGTCAAATAACGGTGCTATAACATTGTTGCATAGTGGAACTAGTGTGTAAACTCGTGCAACGCACGGGGAACACCGAGACATATCATTGAATTAACTTAAAAATAAAATTTTAGGAGTATGATAAGATTTTAGGAGTAGAATAGTGATTCTCTTTGTAACAATTACTCTAACAACTACCATCTTATTGCTTATAAATTATAATATGTTTTTTACTTCAAAATTCATCTAATTATAGTTTTTATTTAGAATTAGTATGCCTCCATACGAAGTATATAAGTTATATGTTTCTTCTTAATTACTCTCTTGCTTTAATTTGGACTTATTCTCCTTCGATCATTTTAAGAACATGGTTTAAAACACCGAAAAACTTTTATTCTCTGGAAAAAGAAAGGCTTTTATATTAAAAGAAACGTAAATAGTTACCATAAGAATGAACATAAAAAAACACAAAAAGACTTGTATAATAAAAGAAACACACATAGATACAGTAAGAAAGAGCTTGAAGAGTAACGAAAAATGTAAGTTGAAATGAATAAAACAAAATCCAATTAAAATTTAAAAAATGATCCAAATAATCCATGCATTGAAACTAATAGTACTAAAAAGAAAAGGAGCAGATTGGTTGGAGCAAACCATAGTAGATAACAATGTGATTTATATAGTCAATCACATTGCATCATTGAGCCAAAGCTAGTTTAGGGAAGTGACAAAATGAAAAAGTTTTCAACTTATGTTAGATATTGTATGATCATTGAAAGTTATCAGATTTCAATGAAAAGCATATTATTGAAAAATTATCCAAGGTTATTCTTCTTTTATTTATTTTGAAATATCCAAGGTTATTCTAAATTACATCAAATAACTAAACCATACAATTTTTTTGGAAGAAAATAACAAAAGCAATTAATATCAAGTAGCACAAAAATTTTATGGATTTCACACTTTGAGCTTCGCATATAAAATTACTCAAAGTTTTGAAAATAAAAATGAGGTATCAAAAATAGCAAATAATAATAAAAAAAAATAAAAACAAACTCGGACTTCAATAATAGGAAGAAAAGAAAACTAATAATTAGAAAACAACTTCATGACTTGGTTTATAGACAATGCTTAATCATTTTCAATTTTCTGCTGCTACATCACTTGTTCTGTGTTCACTGGCTTAATGATAAATTTATAACAGTAAAGTATATCAGGTAGGGGTAGAATTATATATAAGAGTGGTTTCATGAATGAAAAAAATATATCTAACATTTGATATAAATGTAAACAGATACACTTAACATGGAAAAGTCAATAGGAGAGGAAACATTCACAAACATCATACAAAAAGAAATAGACAGAAGACTGGAAGAGGTGAAAAATACCTTGAATGTCAACAACTACAATGAGCAGAACCTTTGTTTCTATCATGAAGTATCAAAAACTCAAAAAGTTAAAAATTGATTATTTAAGCAAAATAACATAATGAAATGAAAGGGTTGAAGAACGAAGATGGAAAAGGCACACCTTTAATTTTCTGGGCAATGTGAATCCAAAGGTAGCAAAAATAAATATCCAAGAATGTCAGAACTCAGAAGTGGGAGAAGACATATAATTCAAGAAAATGAGTTCTAGAGCCTAATACTCCGTATGAGGGACTTGGGAAGATGGTGAGCCATTTTATTATGTATTCAAAATTTATAGTAAACTGTAAAAAGAATTAAGTAGTGGATTTGACCACAAATAACAAAGCGGTGGCTTTGCTGCTAAAGCCAACAAGAAGAGGAACCAAACAATTAATATGAGAAGAGTGCAACTTCCAAACAATTTAAAAAAAAAATATGAATCACCTAGAGTTGAATACAATTTTAAAATTGAAATGTTCCTATTAATAGAAATGTTAGAAAATGTAAGCACTCTGATTAAGTGACAAATGCCACACTTGCCATAAAACTAAGCTTGCTTTATTATTCTCTATAGATTGGAATAAACTGCTATATTTTCTGTGAGCCTTGATTGCCGACACTTGCTTCTATGATTTTCTTAAAAAAACACGATATGCTTTTTAAATTTAAATTTAACCGTTGACTGACCTAATGATTGGAAGAATACAGATGAGTTTACCAAAGCTGGAATGACTAAGCATTTGTGCAACCGAGAATTACTACCTCACAATAGAAACAAGCTCTTCTAGTTCCACATCGTCAGCAATGAGGACAGCTCAAATGTATATATTAAAGTGGCAAATTAATATGAGTTAGATGTGTTTGAGGTGGCTGATGAAAGATGAAAGTTAGGTATAATTTGTTATCAGCTATTTCTTGTGCGTGTTTTTCTTTTTTACTTTAACTTTTCACAAAAGTAGATTTTTTTTACTTTAACTTTTCCCTAAAGTAAATATTTTTACATTTTTTTGACAGAAAATAACTATCTCATTTCATTCATAAAAACATCTTGAATACAATCACGTAATACAGTGAAATAGTATATACTAGCATAAAATGTGGCGCCCTAGCAAGTCTATGAGCAACTTCATTTGTTTGTCTCCTAATAAACTCTACCCTTGAGTTTGTAAAAAACGGTGAGAAGGTATTCCTACATTCTCTGATCATAGCTAAATTAGACACATCATTCCTAGTGCTATGGAAGCTATCTACTACCCTCTTATAATCTAGCTAAAAAATGACATTGTTAAAATTCTGCTCTTTAGCCCATCTGATAGCATACAATAGACCAAGAGCCTCTCCCTCGAAAACATCTAAGAGCGGCGCTGACCAACTAGTTATGGCTTTCACTAACCTCATGTGATCATCCCTGACGCATATCTCTATACCAACCCGGTTGCTTTCTTTGAAAAACGCAACATCAACATTGCATTTCAAATGACCTTCATCTAGCTTTCTCCAAACTGTGTCATCAATACGATGTTGCTGTACATCTGCTCTATTACTTATTCTTGCGCATTTTGCCAACCAGCTAAAAGATTAAGACCTTGGTCACTAACTGTTGCACTAGTCATAACCTCATTCCTCCAGATATAATCATTTCTCTGTTTCCAAATAGACCACATAATGCAAGTCAAAGTGACTCTTTGACTCGGATCTAGCACCTGTAGAATTTCAAACATAATGACCCCAAAGCTGAGATTTAATTGAGCCTTTTTATGAATTTGGCTCCACAACCCTATCTGCTGCCAACATTCCCTACTAGAATATATGCATACCATCTTCATCCTCATTCTCGCATAAAGCACAAGTTTTTGTGCAATATACCCCTGTGTCTTGAAGTCGAACTCTTGTTGGAAGAGTATTTCAGCACAATCTCCAAAGGAAACTCTTTACTTTAAGAGGCACCTTAAGATTCCATAGGAGTGCCCAATTTCCATCACAACGGTGAGCACTCAAATCCAAATACACATTTTTCAGTGCTTGGATCAATGCTCCATTTGTATCCTTCGCTAACAACTCTTTTGGCCTCCCAAATGTTGCGCTAGACGTAGCTTGGATTGTGAATAATCTTAGAGTGTGTTTGGATGAGGGAATGTGATGTTTTGAGGGAATTCAAATACTTTGATGTGAATTCCATTGTTTGGATAATAATTTGAAGAATTTTCAAAATGATGGAAATTTATGAAGTATTTTGTTCAAGTTAAATTTAAAGAATTTCAAAATTCTTCTTTGTTATAATTTTTCAAATTTTGCATTTTGGTCCTCAAATTTTCAATTTGACCCCAATAAATTTATAAAAAAGTGCAAATTGACCCCTCTAATTTTTCAAAAATTATAAATTGACCCCTCAAAATATTTGAAATTTGCAAATTGACCCCTAATTACATTTTTCAAATTTGGCAAAAAAAAAATTAAAATTTATAAAAGTTGTTCAAAAATTATGACAATTTTTTTTATATCTCCATCCAAACAATAATATTTAGGAATGAAAACAATTTAATTGAATTACCTAGAATTCTAAATTCTTTAAAATTTCTCAATTACTCCATCGAAACACACTCTTAGAGTCCAAGAAATCGCACTTGTTAAAGTATTTTGCTTTGAACAATTTGGTAATAATGTTGTGCGGTTCCGTCATAAATATCCAAGCTTTCTTTACAAGCATAGCCTCATTAAAAGCATAGAGATTTTTAAAACCAAGACTCCCTTACTTTTTATGAATGCTAATCCTTTCGCATGACATCGAGTTTATTCCTTTTATTTTTCTTTTTAAAATTGATCATAACATTTTGATTAAACATTGTATAACGTTTTGATTTTATATAACTAAAACATTCACTTTTTACACGAGGACTAAAAACAAAAATGACTATATTTATAGAAAAAACCTTATTTTTGTTGAGAGAAAAAAAAACTTATTTAACAAAACAAAAGAATAAAACAAAACATTCACTTTTTTATACATAGAATAAACAAAATGTTTTTTTTTTTTTTTTTTACAAAATAAAACAATTATAAAACCATCCTTAAAAAAAAAAAAACCAATTAGGTTTTGGTTAAGACAGTGTTGTTTGCCGCTTCAGAGCACAAGAATGGAGAACGAAGTCGAACACAAACCCCTTCATCAAACTGTTGAACCCAAACAAATTGAACAACACAACGATTCAGAACCTGTAAACGAAGACGACGACGATGATGTCTCATCGTTTTCTTCAGATTCTGAAATCGACGACGCATTAGACTGGTTAGATTCAAAAAACGACGATTATTACGATTCAATCGACGGTACTTCCCTCAGTTCATGGCGCCCCAATGCTCACGGTGGTCACCACTCTCATTCTTCAACGCTACAGCCTCTTTCCAATCGTAACCAGAAATTCTCACATCATATTCGTGCTTCTCCCTTGGAGGAATGGGAAGGAAGAATGAATATCGCTATGTCGAATACTGTTACCACCGCGATTCGTGGAAGTGTTCGAGAGATGGCTATTGGTAAAACTAAAACTACTGAGAAAGCTGACCGTGCTACTGTTGAACAGGTAAACTACAATTACTCATAGTTGATGAGCTTACAGAGGATAAGGTAGCCGATTGAATTTGTAGTGTTTGGTAAAATGAACGCATAAGCTGGTTTATAAGGGCCTGTTTGGATTGACTTATTTTTGAGCTTATGCAAAACAACTTATGCAAATGAAAAAAATAGTTTATGGAGATTGAAGAAACCGTTTTCGTTAGTTAAAACTTATTAACATAAAAGCTTATTTATTTGCATAAGCTATTTTTCATAAGCTCAAAAATAACTCAATCCAAACAGGGCCTAAATATGAAATGACATAAAGAAGACTTGTTTAATCAATATTTAATTTTTTCAATTAAGATAAAATTGGTGAAACTGAGAAGAAAAAAATGACAAGTTATAAGTTAGTTGAATTAACTTATCAGAAAAACACTATATGTTGGTAAAAATAAGCTATAAGCTCGTGAGAAAATGACGTATATCAAATATGTATTGTTTAGTCATATTAGCTTATAAGCTATCAACCGTAAGTTAGACAGACCGTATATATCATTCTCTTTTTTTTCTTTTATATTGGAAATGATGAATTTGGTCCATGTCATAGAGATTCAACAAAATTTTAAGTTGGCTGTCGATGCCTAATACACCTTCCTTTTATGCATAGAAAGGCTACCATAAGCATAGTGGAGATGAGGATGTTGTGTTGGATGTGTTGTAAGATTAAATGTGATAGGATTAGAAATGGCAATATTAGAGGGCAAGTTGGGGTAACAGTAAACACCTATAGTTGAAAGGATGGTGGAAAATAGGCTTGGGTGGTTTGGACATGTAGAGAGAAGATTTTTAGATTCTGTATTAAGGAGAGTAGATCAGATGAAGAAGAAGACCTAGAAAAACTATAAGAGAAATTCTTGAGAATGATCTAGAGATTAATGAGTTGGATCGAAATATGATTTATGATAGAACATTATGGCATATTTTATCCATTAAGCTGACCCCATTAGTGGGATAAGACGTGGTTGTTGTTATTGTTGTTGGAAATGATGAAATCTGGTACATTCAAAAGCAGCACATTTCAATAAAATCTTTCTGATTTTTATTTCTAAGTGGAGCACTGGTTATGTCTTTCCCTTTTAAAAGGTCTTGAGGTTTCTTGTTTGTTGTATTCATTTTCAATATTTTGCGTGCAACTAACAATAAAACTCTCCTAGGCAATTGATCCCAGAACACGCATGGTTTTATTCAAGATGCTCAATAGAGGTGTGTTTCAAGATATGAATGGATGCATTTCAACTGGAAAGGAAGTATGTCATACACCAGAACCTTTATTTACATGTCTGTTTCAGTTTTTTTTTTTTTTTTTTTTTTTAAAATCTTTGGCTTTAAGGTTTTATGATGGGGATAATTGATTTTATATGTTATCATATTGATGATTTTTACTCTCTTTTAATTTTCTAACAGGCAAATGTTTATCATGCCACCAAATCCATTGTTTCAACTGAGAAGGAAGTATGTCATACACCAGAACCTTTTATTTACATGTTTGTTTCAGTTTTTTTTTTTTTGTGATCTTTGGATTACGGTTTTATGGTGGGGATAATTGATTTGATATGTTATCATATTTATGATTGTTACCCCCTTTTTAATTTTCTAACAGGCAAATGTTTCTCATGCTATGAAAACCAATGGTGAAGAACTTGAAATTCAAGAACTTGCAATTAAAATATACAAAACATCTGTTCTGGTATTTAAGTAAGTACTATAAGTGTTAGTTTGTTCTAACTTCTGTTATTACAGGTTATCTTGTACGATAAATTATTAAAAAGAATTACATACACAGGCTACTATAATCTTTTAATTCATGGACTGACTTTTATAATGTGATTGATATCAGGGATAGAGATAGATATGTGCAAGGAGATTACCGGTTTAGAAATGGGTACTGCAGGCATAATCCCCGAAAAATGGTTAAAACATGGGCAGAAAAGGAATTCAGGAATCTTAAGAGGTTTGCATTTGCTCTTATTTCATACCTTTTTGTTTCTTCTTTTGGATATAATTTTCTTTTCTTCTGTTGGATATGCACTTAGCTAAAAGCTGTTGAGATAATACTGTTGTACAATGTGATATACTAAATTACACTTTCAATCAAAATAATACGAAAAGAAGAATTGAAGAAAGAAGGAAATGACATACGCCATCCACAGTTTTTTTCCAACTGTATTATATTTCTCTGTTGTTAAATGGGCTCCTTTATGTATCATCCCTGAGCGCCCTTAGTTTGTTCTTTCATATATTTCCCATATAAAAAAAGTTTGATTACTTTTTTTGCCCAAGTGCAGGCTAAAGGAAGAAGGAATCAGGTGCCCTACTCCAATCCTTCTGAGGTTACATATCCTGGTTATGGAATTTATTGGTACTGCTTTTATTCTGCATTTTGATACAATCTGATTGTCCAATTAAAATCAATTTCTCTCAATTCGGTCTGTTATATCGAATACCCATGTATATATGTCTACATTTGATTGTAAAAGAAAGATGGGAAGTAAATTAAAGTAATATATGGTTCAATATTGATCAAATGCATTATCAGTCCTAGAAAATTCCAATTTCTCGCTGTGGCATATATAATCTCATTCTGGTAACGCCCTACTGCAGTTTAGACAGAAGAAATACAAGTAGGTATTTAACTGAAGTTCTCTGGTTATTTTGATTCATGCAGGAAAGGATGGCTGGGCTGCTCCACGTCTCAAAGATGCAGATTTATCTTTAGACAAGTTACGGGAGGGCTATGTTGAGGTATGTGATAGTGATACAATAGTCTAGTAAAGTTAGCATGGTTTAGAAGTTAGAATTTAGTTCTTTAGGAGGTTTCTTTGGTATTATGTTGTTGGGATGCTTTAATATAAGGTTCCTGTTTTGGAACTTAGAAGCTTTTTACCTTGAATTATTGCTAAGCTAGAGTTGTCAAATATCGATTATAGTGGTGGCGCTAGCTCACAGCGGAATTTTAACAAATTGCCATTGTTCTGCCGCGATACACTATTTTCTGCCATCTGTGATTGACAAACTGCTAAAAGGTCACTTGTGTGATTAAAGCTATTTAGAAGTCTACACTATCTTCTAGGGTATCATTCAAGGATTCTCCATGGAAACACTTATCACACATTTCTTATACCTTTCTAAATTCTAAAGGTTTATTCTGTTATGCTAATCTTTTAGGCTGACTTTATGAGCATTTGTATTTTAGATAATTGTTGCAATGCGGACATTATATCAGAAGTGCAAATTGGTGCATGGTGACCTCAGTGAATATAATATACTCTATTATGAGGTAAATACTCCTTTGGATGTTTATATTTTAAAGTCCGAGTGTCTCTCTATAAATTGTTTACTTATTTGTTCTTTATTTATCAGGGTCACTTGTATATTATTGATGTTTCTCAAGCGGTTGACCCTGACCATCCTCATGCTCTTGATTTTCTGCGTGAAGACTGTATTCATGTATCCGTAAGTACTCCTAGGCACTAGCTGTAAATTACATATCTCTTGTCCTCTTCCTCATGTGTAGGGCTAATAAGGAAAAAAATGTGATTGAGTACTTGTTTTACTTGCAGGATTTCTTTAAAAAACACGGCGTAGGTGTCATGACAATAAGAGAACTTTTTGAATTTATTGTTGATGCATCGATTTCTGATGATGCTGTAGATAGCTATTTGGAAAAGGTATTTGTCATTGGTATGTGATTGTTTTCATTCTCGGAACAACTTCAAACATATTTTTATAGTCTTAAATTTTTTCCAGGTGCAACAAAAAATTTTGGCCAGAGGAGATGTATCTGCAGAGGATGAGATTGCAGACTCGGTATTTGCGCAGGTAACTTGCCTTACTAGGTCGCTTTTTGTTTGAATGTGAAGGGAAATGCAAGAAAATTAAGGAAACACTGAAGAAATTAATTTAGGAAGTATATCTATAGATATTTGTATTGTTGTCGCGAAGATCTAAACATGGAAAGCTTATTTATACTTCTAGAAGCTTTTAGAAGGTATACAAAAAAAAAATGCTTTAAGCAGAAAGGAATAGCAAACTATGGAGATCAAGTCTCTCAGGATACAGGAACTAGAACACAACAATTAATTAAGACACACTATGATGCAACAATTATAAGCAACGTTGTGAAAATCGAGATTCTACCTAGGATCGGGAGGGGGTTGAGAGATTGTAACTCGAGGATTGCATCATGGATCATAAGATCCTACCATAGGGAAAAGTTATATGTATGTGCATATTAAGTTCATAGATAACTCAAAAGACAGAGTTCATAACCATAGTTATAGAAGTAAAGTTCATAAATAACCATAGAAGGAGGAGTCGCAGGTGGCAGCTCAAAGAACTGATGGAAGAATAAGGGCGGGAGGGAACAAAGGTTGTGCAAGAGAGAACAGAGGTCGCCGGTGCTGTGGATTGTTGAATGACTGACCTAATAAGTTTTTGTTTTTCAAAAACCTGGTCATTTCAGGAAAACCCGACCCAGATATCAAAACAATCCCATTTTTGCGTCTTTCCGCCCTCTTCAATCCCAAGGGCATGCTGGAAAGATTGCGATTGTACCCACAGTGAATTCCATGTGTTACACAGCAGAGTGGGGGGGTATCGACTCGTGCAATCCCAAATCATGATTGAGATTTTAATAATATTGACTCCTTGAGTATAAGCATAACAACTATTGTAACACTTCTATGTGCTAACAACTGATTCTTCTAAATCTAAGCATTCTCATTTTAGTATGATATTACTGCAATTGTTTATTATTAATATATATGAGAATAAATCATAAAAACGTAGAATTCATACTTCATTTAACCCTCCAAGTTCATTACTTCTTTCTAAAACAGTATGAGCTTGATTTTGATAATTTTTTCAATGTATTTTGAACAACTAAAAGCACTAGTCATATTGGTGTATTTAGCACATTGATTTTTTTCTCTCCATTCAGACATGTTTATTTTCTTGAATGCTTTACAGTCTTACATTCCAAAGACGCTAGTCGATGTTAAGAATGTTGAGGAGGATGTGCAACGTATAACAAGCGGCAAAGAAACTGGGGATTTGATTTATCAGACAATTACTGGACTTAAACACGCACTCACAATAACAGAACCTTCCCTGCAAAATGGTCAGCAAAAGCCGAAATCAAATACTACAGAAGATTCCCATGTCGTCTCTGATGGTAAATCTAACCTCTTAGAAGGTGGTGCTGAGTCTCAACCCGGTGAGGACAAAGAAGATAACATAAGCGATTCTGAAGAGATTTCATCTTCTGAAAGTGATTCTGATGCTCCGCTTGATAAGAAAGTTGCTAGAAAAGAAGCTAGGAAAGAAAATAAAAAGAAAGTGAAAGAGGAGAAAAGAGAGGCCCGGAAAACTAAACTCCCCAAGGCTGTGAAGAAAAGAAAGAAGAAATTGTCTAAGGCCCAAAAGACCAGATAGACACTAGTTATTTGTTATGGCCATCTGAGTGTAGGTTTTGAATTCTTAGATAAAAGTTTTAAATTTTAATACAGTCAAAGATATGGAAAAAATAGTGATTTTGTTTTCTAAGCATATATAAGGAGATGTTGAAATTAGTTTTGTTTATCTTTCAAGTTTGGTGTGTTATTCAATTTTTATGCAGACTTCCTCTGTATGATCAAATTGGTGTTGATTTAGATTATTTTTTAAGCATTGTGAACAAAACCACTTAATAATTTTGTTGGAAAAGATAACCTCACAATGAAAACATGTACTAGGGCATTGAACCCCCTTATAGCTCAAACGACAATTGCGACAACAACGCTGCATCTGAGTTTCCAACAACATCCAAGAATAATCAAAGGCATAAATGGCTTTTATACTTTTCCACATAAAGCTTGGATTGTGGCCTAGCCTTGGTCTGCATCCAAGAGGAACCTCATTTGGGTGATGCTGATGTATTAAACTGTGTGCGTTCACACAAATTATTATACAGTCGAATATGAAAAAGAAAGTCACGATCAGAAGCACATACGAAAGACGTCATGAAACACAAATGTATATAATTATGCATTGAACAATGTAATCTGAATCACACAAAACAATGACAAGTAGAGTGATGCATATAAGAAAATATTTAGCCATTTTAAAAGTATTGATAAATATTCTGAGAATGATGTGAAAATTATGAATGAAGGTGAAATATTTATAGAATGAATTTTGTAAAGTGTCAGTTACTGTTGTCGTTACTGTTACCGTTGATTATATTGTTTATGACCGTTGGTCAATGAGTAAAATACTTTAATTGTGTTCCACCATCTAAGCTTCTGATAATTTTACTGCTCATTACCGTTGGATAGTGAGCAAAAAAAGCATTGGGTGTTTTCCAAAACATACAACTAACCAACTATTTAGATGGCTTAATAGTACTCGAAAATTTAAAAAACCACACATTAATATCAAATCAATATTAAAATATATCAAAGATGAATTAAGATGGATTTGGATTAAGGTATATGACATGCATCAAGGTAAAAAGAGCGTAACAACAAAGAGAGTTTAACAACTAACATAATATGACAAACTTTTAATTGAAAACCACAAATATATTACAACAAATACACATAAAGAACCAATTCATTGGTCACATAATTTTATTTAATGCATTGCACAACTTTAGACCCTATTGTTTTTGCTACTCCTACTATATTGTGGGATTCAGTATTCAAAAGACTCTTACTGTGATCCTCTCAAATTGTCCCAAGAGTTCCCTGCAAAGCAGTCCTGAAATTGGTTTAGCTTCTTAGCACATTGTAAACCCCATCTCACACCTATGGCTTGGCAAATAACAGACGCCAGCGTCATTTGCTCTCTTCTGTATTATTATAATACTTTACTTCAAGGAATATTGGTCCATAAATTAAGCCACATGGTCACTCAATTGAGAGGAAACCCAGATGAGCTTAGTCATTTGGCAATGCATTAAAAAAAAAAACTCCTACAGTACCCATAATTTACTGAATGCAACACAGTAATGCTGTTGCTAACTCTCCATCTACTCCCTTTGCTTAGCCACCTCAAGTGTATTTTAATTCGCGTATTGACTAAATTGAATCTTTGAGTCTATTATAAGAATTTCAATGTTAGTTTTTGTTTTATTTTTTCATTAACACAAATCTTGGGCATATTGCCATCTATGCAGAAGTTGATAATTCTGGTGCACACAAGAGTGTACTACCAAATGGAAATTTAAGGGTTAAAGTAGAGCATTAAGTGAAATGTTATACTTCTAATGCATTTGGTTTTCTATAATTGGTAGCATGGAACTGTCAATATGTCTCTTTTTTTTTGGCTTTTAGCACTGCTTCCGAACCCAACACTGATATTGATACGACACATAGCCACCAATAACAGTTTAGAAAATTAAAAGTTGTTGTGATGATAAATATTACTCCCTCCGTCCTATAAATAGATGACCTATTTGACAATGTGCATTATTGTCTATTGACCTGATATACTTTAACCATATTGTTTTTACTAATATACAAAGATAAACAATATCATAAAAGATGTTGGTTTTGTCTCGATAAATATTTTTAAAATATTAAATTTTCATATTTTTTCTACGAGAGGATTAAGATATTAAAGATAAAAAATATGAATTGTATTAAACACAATTTCACCCAATTGTTGTCACTCCTCAATTAAAGGGGACCAAAAACATTAAAATGTTTTTTTAAAGAAATAAACTTATATCATTTTGTTAATCAAAATGTGTTTAATACAATTTAGTATATCAACCAGAATTCAGAAACTAACTCGTAATGGAATTGCCTTATCTAACTTATGGACTGTCTCATTTGTTTGTTTACGCACAAACTCAACACTAGAGTCACATAATACTAGCAGTCGAAGACGTTGAATAAGTTATCTTTCATTATTCTTTTCATTTCATGTTTTTATTTTTCCTTAAAGGGCTAACATAACAATTCTTAATTACCAATAATACATTAAACTATTATTATGTAAATCTTAATCTTTTAGTATCTTTAACCAATTCAAGTCACAACTTCAACTACTTTCATTTGTGTCCATTTATAATGGTGTAATTATAAACTACCTTTGTTTTCCTTCCCGTTTCATCTAACAAAACAAAAGAATATAAGTTTATTATCCTTCCTCAAAAAAAAAAAAAAGTTTATTATCCTCTCTCAATAAAAATCAATCTTCACTTTTGTTGCTTTTAAATGTAAAGTCAATCTTATGGTTTGTTGAACAATGCTTATAACATGTGCTCTTAGAATGCATGTTAAGAAATTCAAACGGACAAGTTGTGTTGATTTTTTATTTTTTTTAATTTTTAAATAATTAAATTAACAACTTCCAATACAATAGTTTTATATTGGTTATCTAACAGGTGATCTAAAAACATTTGTTCCCGTTAGTCTTTATTGTAAAGTGAACCACCGCTTGAATATCACTAACGTTTCTGTTGACTTCATAATCGTATTGTATTTATTTTATTTGTTATGAAAGAAAAAGAAAAGTGACGTTTCAGTTGACTTCGTAATCGTATTGTAATTATTTTATTTGTTATGAATGAAAAAGAAAAGAAAAAGAAAAGAAAAAAAAATTGGGGCAAATTTAAATTAAAAGTTATGCTCATAAATGGATTTAAATGATTGATTTATTATATCCTAACTTGGGGTCAATGCTTACTTCATAGTATACACAATTATACCAAAAAATAGTAAATGCACATAAATTTAACCTATAAATCCAAGAGTGAAGGAAGGAGTATAGTCACAACTTAGTAAAGGAGAGAAGAATAGACACTCAAGAGGGTTCTCAAATGGCATATGAAGTCAATAACAAGCAAGTGATGCCGAACAATGGTGACTTGCCCGAACTTGTCATAAGGGAAATTCTTGTGTATCTTCCTATAAAGTCTCTATTTAGGTTCAAAAGTGTCTCCAAGCAATGGAATAATTTGATTTCAGATCCTTTTTTTGCTCGTTGCTATAGTTGTCGGTGTGATCACCCTCACAAGGCAACCTTATGGGCCATACACTACAATGATAATAGATGAGAATCACATCTCCTACTTTGTTTTTGGATGGGACCACCTATAACAACCTAAATTATTAATTAATTTGCAATTGTTCTTGATTAGTAGCGTCTTTTTTTTCTTTCTTTTCAAATAAGCTAGTGGCTATAATCGCACCCTACAAGTGTGAAGAAATAGGACGAATGGGGTTCCAATTCTGATCCATACATTCCATCGTTAATAGAGTTATCGATGGTTTATCGAGGATTCGAACTCCCACCTCTGCATATAATATGTATTGTCTCTAGTAATGAAACTAAGTTCATAGGGCAAAATAATATTATGCATTTTACTAATATCAACATTTTCGTTTTAGTCCCTATAAAATTTTCAATCATCATTTTTTTCTCCATTTTTAAGTAAACTCGTGTGTAGTCTTTGTACTTTCTAACAAAATTGTGCGTAAATGTGTAGAATATTATAAAAGCCCCTCCCAAGAAACATTAGAATTTTGACAAAATATGAATTAAAAATGAATTTTTAACGGCTAAAAGTATAAATATTTATATTTAATTCATGTTTTGTTAAAAAATTCTTTTTTTTTTAGAGATTCTTATAATATGGTAAAATTTTCTGCAAAATTTTATTCAAAAATAGTATTCTACACGTGAGTTTACTTGAAAGGAGGGATCAAAAGTGAAGATAGATAACTTTTGAAGGACTAAAAATTGAAGAAATTTTTTAAAAGGACTAAAACAAAAAATTAGTATATTTATAGGGACCAAAACCATATTTAACCTAAATGCAAATATCTAATTATGAATAATGTCAATTATCATTTTTTTCTTCATTTTTATGCAAAGTCAATGGATCGCTAGTCAAACTACTGATTTTTTATTGTTATTATTAAAAATAAGATATTTATTCATTTAAATCGGTATATCACATCGAAAACAATACAAATTGTGCATTGCTAAAATTGAAAATGATGAATTTGCGAACAAACAAATACCTAAGTAACTTGAATGATTTTCTAATTGAACAATTAAAATAAATTGTATTTAATTAAAACAATAGACGTATGTTAACAGCTGTATAATAAACTACAAAGGGTAACTTCTTAGCATATTATTTTTGTCACCCATTACAATTCAACCTGATTCAATAGATTAGTCTTTACAGTTACACGTAGATAATACTCACACACAACAAAAATAATGTAAAAATGTAATTACACAAATACTAGCCTGTAGCCAGAAAACAAAAGGACATTTACCAAACAAAATCTAGACCCTACTATTATTGCTACCCCCATTAGATTGTGTGCTTAGTTATTAAAAGACTCTTATTGTGAACCACTGTGGTCCTCTCAAATTGTCCCAAGAGTGCCCTAACATGCAAGGAAGTTGAACATGCAGGATAAGCATGGAAGGAATAGACCTCATGCTACTCAACTCTAAGTCTTGATAATATATCTGCACATTGCACAAGCATCACCTCCCTGAGAGAATGAACCAAATATAGGGACCAAATTTAAGATTTTGCAATCTTCTTTTAATGTCACGTGAACATTTCAAAAAGTCCAAGAGGCTGCATGAACCTCAACTAGGTTTATGCAGCCTTGAAGATCCAACTTTTCAAGATTTGGACTTCCAGTGAAATCTGGTGTTTGATGTAGATATTTGGAAATTCTCATATTGGTCTTCAAATACCCGCAAAAGTGAATTTCCTCAGATTCTGTCCTTAAAAGTGCACACATGTTGTTTATCCTTGAATCAATTCCAACCAGTTTACAGTCATAGTGGGACAATTTGGGTTGTAACCTTTTCCATACCTCTGCGAAAAATTCTCCAACAGGTTCTGTTTCAAGTCTATAACGAAAATTTTAAATGATTAAACTAATATTTAACATGAATAATCATAAAGGAACAAAATGATCATGAGTGAAGAACTATTTTGATTATGGCTTCATTCTATATCTGTGTTGTATAGCATCTTACTTTTGGCAATACTTTTATATTACTACTTGATTAATAAGGTTATGTTAATTATATTTCTTGTCTTAAAATTTTAAAACAAGTATCCCCAAAAGGATTTTGTGCCGCTTCTGATAACCCTCTTGTTGAATGAGAATCAGGAATTGAGAGAAAAATTAATCATTTCTTAGTTTTAAATTGTGTAATCTGACACAAAAAGTTATTGCACAAGTATATAACTAGAAGTTGCGTGGCCAAGAGGGATCCTGTAGGGAATCAAGGGCCACTAAGATTATGGCCATCGTGGCCACGTTGCTGGGACTTATGAAAAATGTTAAGCTTAATCGGTTGACCTTACCTACGTGGTATCGCAGCCTATGGCGACCAAGAGGCTCAGTATACTCAGCATGTGACTTCAGTACGGTCCACAGTCCTTCAAGCAATGAACCTAATAGACAAAGCAGTTCGCCATCCCTATCTCACGAATGACTTGTACATTCCAACAACCAAGTTAGCTACAGGTAGTAAGTTAGAGGCCAATAGTTCATGGACAAAAATGAGATTATTTTGATCTTATTATCTGCATGATATAATAAAAGCTACTGATAAGTTTATAACAAATAGAAGAGAGTACTAAAAGCAATCGCTCTGTAGTGCAGTCAGATGTAGACTGTTAAATTAAGAGGAATTTCTCTCGCTCTTAATTTAACAGCCTAACACTCCAAAGCTGGCTGTCGATGATCTATTTGTAACATTGTGCCAACTTGACAAATTATGGGTGGTTATGGTTAAAATATCTATAATTGATTTTCTCACTTGACTAATTACTCACTTTAAAGTTGTCCATATGTTCTAACAATATCAAATAGAATAGGGATATAATAAAACTTACTGAAGCCTTGGAGCTCGAGCAGACAGGTCTTCAACCTCTTTCAAGGCCTCCCTCCACTTCCGAGCCTTTTTGTTGTCATCTCCAAACCTTTTCGCAATGCTTAGCAAAATTAAGTAGCTCGAGGATGTTAAGTAGAAGACAGGGCAAACATAACGACTGAATTGGATTTGAAATCAGAGGATGTTAAGTAGCTCGTACAAGCACTACGCAAAGAAGTGGAGTCAGGAGACAAAACCACCATGACAGAAAACTTCCCCTCTCTTAAGTTTTCTGTCAGTCCGTGAAAACTGTTAAGCCGCTTCCTTTAAATGTTGTGTAGAGGTGATCAGTGAATTTGTTGCATGTTTCTTCTTCTCTTAAACTAAAGAGCACTTGAAATTTCCACGACGGAGAAGTGCTTGCCACGGCCATAGGAAGGACTAACGAGCAATCAGAATTCACGACAATTTCTTCTCTGCTCGCACTAGTTTTCTTTTCTGCATAAACACACAACATTTATCTGCTATCTTTGTTTGCTGGTTTACAATTACATAATCAGTTGGGAATTTCAACTACTATACAAATGAACATTTATTAAGAAAATGAGAACTACTATTCATCGCGATAAACACACTCACAAAGGACTCACGATTTCTAGGCAATCACTTAAAATTTCTTCTAGCCGGAAAACATGATGCTAGTTAGCATTACTTATTTTGCCATGTTATCAGTCCCTTCACGATGCTTTCACAATCCCGTTTCTCGCGAAATACATCATTTTCCTAAGAATATTAATTCCTTTGTAATTGCAGAGCTAAAATCATCAGATTACTCCCCTAATCATAAAAATTTATGTCACTTTCCATAAACATTACTACTAATTTCTTTGCATACATACAAATAACTCTTCCACCAAAAAATAAATGCATGTATTGAGTCAGAAGCATTTTTATATATAAAATCTAAACTGAAAGCGAGAGTTACATACATCAGAATAGAAACAACCTTTTAGTCCCACATCGTTTGAAACAAGCACAACTCAAATGTTTATATAACGTACACATAGAGCACCGGACACGACCTTACTTGAACAGGATCTGTTCTATAGGATCGTACTACTGTGTCCTTGATTTCTAAGGAGACAGGAACATATGTCTGGATGATGAATGACAACCGTGCGATCAGAGCGTGATTAATGGCTGAGATGATTCTCATGTTGAGACATCATCATGTGCTGTAGATGATCGTTCTCAGACACATGCTGTCTGGGGTGGTTGCATGGTGTTCTTACAGACCAATTTTTTGTTTGTTTGTTTTGTTTTGCAATAAATAACAATATTTGATTTACCTTTGCTTCCAGAAGAACTGGGTTGAGCTTCTCTTTGTTTTGGAGAGGATAATGAGTCATGACTCATGTCCCCTTCCTCCCTCTACTCAAATATAAGTTGATCATTTAGCTTCCTCCTTCGAAGCATAGATAATTTAGTTTACTACTAAAAGAAAACCATTCATGCAGTGCAAATTTGAGTGAGAAAACGAAGCGTTTAGAAATGGATCAGAGAGATTTTGTTGTATCTTTTTTTGGTTAAGGTCGTGGTGTTGCCACGTAAATAACCATGTTCAAGCCAGGGAAGTAACAATCTTTAAAACTGTGACACGTTTTTGAATTATTATTATCAAGCTTAAACACCTTTTATCCTTTATCTTTAATTTTAGGTTCATATTGATCTCTTATTTAAAAAAAGTTGTAAATACATTCTTTTATTTGTTTAATTGACATTATGTTAGTCATTTTCATTCATCAAAAGCTAAGAACATCAACTGAGGTATACATGACATGTAAGTAAGCATTCTCTTCTTCCGACTTTACCAATTCTCTTATAAATTAAAATTAGGGTTCATTGGAACCCATTTATCCTCAAATTCTTTACCCCAAATTAGAGATTGAAACCAATTTTCTTCTCCTTTGAGCTAACATGTCAAATTCACAAATCAACTTTCTTTTCGAAATCTTTGAACAATGGTGCAAATGATGGATCTAACACAAATTCACATGGATCTCGTACATAAAAACCACGAATTCTCATTAAAATAACTAATGTGGTACCAATTAAACAAAAATAAATGAACTATCTGCATATTTTTTTTAACAAGGGATCAATATGAACCCCAAAATAAATATAAGAGATCAAAAAGGTGTTTAAGCCTTATTATTATTAGGTTCATTTTTATATTTATTCCTACAAAAAGAGGTTACTTGAGTTTTGGTCTTTGAATTCGTTAATCCTTTTAAATTTGTACAGCAAATATTAATCATTTGACTTTGAATTCCTTAACCCATTTAATTTTCCGACTTTCAAATTGAGGTGATAACATTTTTTTTTTTTGAACGGGCCAGTGATTAGGGGATTTGCCTTTAAGAGATAGGTTTCGGAGGTTGTTTGATTTGTCTGAAAATAAGTTGCTGACGGTTGCAGACATGTTTACTTTAGGACGATGAGGCGTGGAAGTGGCGTCGTAGGTTGTTGGCAAGGGTGGAGGAGTTGGTAGAAGAGTGTAGAATTTTACTTTAAAATGTGTCATTGTAGGTTGATAATGCGGATTACTGGTATTGGAATCTAGACCCGTTAGCAGGGTAGTCAGTTCATGGCGCGTACCGTTTCCTTACTAGTTAGAAACCACACCATTTTCAGCAGTGTTAGACTTCACGTGGCATATAGACGTCCCTCTATAAGTGTCTTTGTTTGCCTGACGACTTTTCAGAAATAGATTACCCACAAAGGATAATCTGGCATAATCTCTTCCCACTCTCAACTTTGTGTAAGCGGTTGTTGGACTCATGAATCAGCAAACCATTTTTTCTTGACGTGTAATTTTTTCAGTTCTCTTTGGCATCTCGTTCGTAGTTGGCTTGAGATTTATTAGTTGATCCATCTGAAATTGTGGACCATTTTGTACAGTTAGATAACTTGAAAGCTTTTTCAAATTCGCAGTGGTCTATAATGCACTTAATTTGGTTCTCTTGTGCATGCTTTGTTTGAAAAGATTGTAACAACATGATTTTTAATAATAAAGTAAGCTTTAATTATCACCTATTGGACAAAATTAAGTTAATTTCTTACGGTTGGTTGAAGGCAAAATTTACTTATATTGCTATTGACTATTATGGTTGGTGTCGAAGCCCTTTTATTTATGTAGGCATATGTTAAATTCTGTTTTTTGGGTTTTATTTCAATTGTTACTCTTGTAAGACTTTGGTGTTCTACTCTGGTAAGTCTAGTGCTAGATAAAATGATGTTTTGTGTTAATATATTCCATTTTGGTTTGTTAAAAATAAAATATATATTTAGTGTATTTTGTGATGACATTTGTATTTATGAACAATTTAAAATAATAATAAACAATTAGTTTAATCCTTAAATTACTAATAACCAATTTAATCCATCTATAAACTATTAAGATCACCTAAAAGGTCTTAAAACTATTCTCACGTCCTACATCTTTCGATTACCAAAATTGGTTGTTGCTTTCATAGTTTAAAGATTAAATTGATGCCTATCATGATTAGTGGCAACATCCGCTTCCATGTACGGGTGTTCACTTGTTATTTATTTTATCTGTTTTGGTGGTGTCTCTCTGTTCACGACACCTGACTTTTGTAATCTTTGAGCGGTGTTTTTCCTTAGCACACCTTGTGTAGGGATTTGCACCGTTGTTGTTAATATATATCATTTTGGTTTGTGAAAAAAAAGACTAAATTGATGCATTTTTATAATTTTAAGACCTTTTAGTTGATTTAAATAGTTTAGAGATTAAATCGATGAGAGAGTAATGATTTTGGTATGAAATTAACCGCTTATTCGACCTAAAATTAAGGACAAAAGATTAATTTTTTTTTTTGGTGGTGGCCGGAATTTGAACCTCACACCTTGCATATATTATACATTGTCCAAACTAACTAAGCTCACGAGGACAAGGATAAAAGGTTAAATAATTTGAAAGAGACTCGCTCAACAAAAATATAAAAGAATAAGATGACATTTCAAATTCTCAACGGACCTACCACATTTGCATAATAATAATATTACAATAAGCATATATACCAATAACCAGAGTACCACACCAATAATAATACTTCACACCTTCTAAACATATCTACATCATACAAGATGAAAACTACACATCAGTACACCACAATATTTTCAATCGCTTTATAACCGATCATAAACAAAGTTATGTGTGAATTGTGAAGGGAACAATTAACCGGACATTCTTTAACAAAAAAACAAAAATACAGCAGACAGATGAGGTTAACAATCACATGCTCCAAACACACATAATAAACTAAATAAACAAATGAATCCCAACACTAATGAGTAATTACAGTGCCGACCTACCAAAAAAATAATTACAATGCCGTCTCAATGCCACACTTGTCTTTTATTAGGAGTTTACTATGTCTCATTCTACATGTTTTTTTTATTAATCAAGCTATTAAAATATATTAAATATTTTTTCAATTAGAAATAAATAATATGATAGTTTCCTCAAAAAAAAGATAGAAAAATCAATTTTTTTCTCATTAAATGTAAATTTAAAAAAACAATATTAATTATTAATAAATTTAATATAATCAATGAAGTCTTACATTAACCGAAGAAGATAGTAATATATGAAGGGACTTGTTAACAAGTGTCCTTAAGACACTTGTTAAGGATTCAAAAATAAAAATAATTATTAAATTTTATGTATAAAAATTTACTTTTTAAAATTTCAATATGTTGAATGCATAATCCCCAAGACAAAGTTTCTTATTTAAATTTCTTAAAAATATAATAGAGTAAGATGACAAAGTTTCTTATTTAAACTTTTTAACAAGTTTCTTATTTAAAATATTTCAATAGATGTAAGTTCAGTGACAATAATTTGATTTTGTGATTTATGATTTAAATCTTACTTTAGATGGTTGTAAAATGAGATTTAAACCATAAATTACAAAATCAATATATATTGTCAATAATGCCATCGTTATTAACAATAATTTTCGTTTCTTCAATTTTCAAAAAATATTATCTAAAATAAAAATAAAGAATGGAAAAAAGTGCTTTAAAAAAAAGAAGGCTTAAATATTTGAAATTCCCTACAAATATGGCGTACTTAGTTTTTGGTCCCTATATTTTTTTTTAGAATATCTTTGCAAATTTTTTTGTTTTTTAAAAAGGTCATTGGACCTATTTGAAGTGTTAGGTGGCACTCTAGCGTTGACGTAACACTTGTTGATTGTATTTTTTGTAAGATAATACTGACATGACAAATCAATTAATTTAAAAATACCTTTATTTGTATGAAAAATACCCTTATTTTACGAGGACCAAAAGCCAAGTAAGGAATGGAAAAAATTTGCTTAAAAAAAGAATGAAATAAAAACATTGTTGAATGCTTTTTTTTTTTAGTATAATATCGTTGAATGTTTATTATTTTAGTATTAAATTAAATATAGTTTTTTGACCAAAAAGAATAAAGAATAATATTAAATTGTGTTGAATAACATGGAACTGAAATACCAACGAGAAAACGGCTCCATTGATTGAGCAGTTGTTTTGTGAAAGAAAATTCTTTCTTTCTTTCTCAACTCGCTTTCAGTTTCTTCACTTCTTTCTTCCCTCATCAACACGATACACCAAATTTCAATTTTCAATTTTCATTTCATATATAAACAACAACACCAACACCAACACCATCATTCTTCTCCAAATTCACCCCCTTCTTCTAATTGCACC
>Ga0315913_1001884_pt1 | contig 23966 bp, 12 predicted proteins | sample MpolsnodulesMG_FD_207736 | JGI IMG/M metagenome (GOLD analysis project Ga0315913, IMG submission 207736) | Medicago polymorpha root nodule microbial communities from Los Angeles, California, United States - small nodules | ecosystem: Host-associated > Plants > Roots > Nodule | place: USA...
TATATATATATATATATATATATATATATATGCCGTTCAACAATCATTTCTTAATCTAACGTGAGATTTGTAACACACACTTGATACAACAACAAATCTTAAACGACGCCTACTACAAGACAAAAGAAATAATTACATGTGTCTCCCTTTAAAAATATGATCTCATTTGGAAGAATTGATTCATATATTCTTCAACCCACAAAGGGAATAGGGCTGCTGGAATGTATCAATCTGTCTCAAATCAGTGTTGATTGATTAGAAAGGAAATATATCGTCTACAATGCCAATGGAGAAGAGAAAATGGCATCGTGGGGGTTGCCCATTTCTATTCATAAAAAAAGAAAAAGAGAAAATGGCATCTTTTTTTTGTATTCTTCCTTCTTGTTGGCTGTTGTGCTCATACTTTCCTAGTATTATACAATTCCTTTTTTTTAGGGAATCATACAACTCCTTCTAATTAGCAAACTTTTGTTTGGTTAATTTTTTTAAAAAAAGTTTATAATAAAAAAAATTAGACAATAAAAGAGAGGTAGATATTTTTGTAACACAAAAGCATGGTTATCTCATTGGTGCATATCTTGTGCTAGTGTGTTATTAATAAAATTTGAGACATATAGAATAAAGTCGGGGTGCTCGCAGTACAATTTAGACCGGTTTTGAGACAAAAACTCATTTGATTTAAAGATGAAATTATACGTGATTCAGTTTTAGATGATTAATTAAAAAAATACAAATTCGATCCATCCAATTTAATGTGGTTTAATTTAAATTGGTTTTTGAATATCCAAAATTATAAATTGTAATTTTTTTACTAATAATATTATAAATATTTGATAAAATAATAGGTTTGATATAAAATATAACATATGTTTTAAATCTCACACATTCTCTCCATTTATAATCCAAGGGTATTCTTAAATTTTTTACACTTATAAAAATCTCTTTGATTGCTTGTAGATTAATCATGGGCGAATTCAAATATTCTAAAATGCAGTATCTGGAGGTTTTTTTCTCACCATTAAATTTCATTACTTCGGGCGACTAGGGTTATCAGAACACAATTTTTTTCCTTCCATTTTTCATTTGTTCGTTCGTTAATACTTTAAGGTTGGGCTTATCCCATTTTGTGTAATCTTTAAATTTTCTTACTAGGGTATTTAGGCCTACTAGCCAGGCCATTGTTCTATAGATTGTTCTCTCTCTTTTTGTTGACAAAATATGTTGTCTTTTTGTAAGAAATTTGGACTTTATTAAAATTTCAGATTGACAAAAATGAAATAAATACAGCAAAAAGTCCTTTAAATGCATATTATTTGTTCTAAATTACACACACAGATGTCTGTGTGTATATATATATATATATATATATATATATAGGGTTTATTCTCTTGATTAGATTAAGATTAACTAGCTAGCAACAAGTTGATGTTTGATGGTATTCAACTAATACTCCCAACTACCTTTTCAGTTGTTTATACGCAATTGCAAGTTTCATTGGGACTGTTTCAACGCTTTAGTTAGACCCACTCATAGAGTATGTTGGTATATCATGGTGATAATGATACAATAGTTCTTAATGTGGATGACAACACTTTAACAAACCTAGGTAAAGCCGGCTATGGTGGATTTGTTAGAAATTTTGGGGGAAGCTAGCTTTCAGTTCACCTTCTATGATAGTGTGGCTTTGTCCAATATTTTTCATGCAGAAATTCACGTCCTTATGATTGGGATTAAGCTTTGCTGGGAGGCTGGTTATAAGAAACTGGTTTGTTTTCCCGACTCTCTTTATGTAGTGCCTTTAGTATCAAAGGAAGTGCCAATGTTTCACCACTATACGAGCCTTTTGAAGCTCACTCGGGTGTATTTGGTTAGTGAGTGAGATATTTTCATCATCGTATTTTTCGAGAAGGAAACTTTTGCACGGATATACTTGTTAAAGTGGGTGCTAATCTTTCAGAGGCTTTTGCGATGATGTATCAACCATTACCATGTGTTTCCTGAACCTTACTAGTTGATGTTATAGAAGTGTCTTTTATTAGGACATGGTTTTAAGCTTTTCCTTTGCTTATTTCTTGTTTCTATTTTCTTCTTTCATGTAACCAAAAAAATAATATTGAGACTAAATATTTTTTTCAGTACTACAAATATAGATAGGGATATGCTCGCCGCAAACTTATGATACGATTTCCTCATAATTTTCTAGTGCATGTTTATAGTAAATTGGTCTCAAAGATATCCTTCAAATTCTGATTAGAGTTACATCCATGTGATATTTTCTCTATCAATTCTATTCTTTTTTTTCTTAGAGGTAGTAAGTAGATAAAATTGAAGTGCTTTTGGCTGGACATGTAATTATTTCTTCCAAGTTATTTTGTTATATTTCATATTCTTTATTGAAGTTTATGTTACAATTCAGTTGTTTGCAAAAATATATGTTTCTAGTTTTCCTAATTAATAGTTTAATACATCACATATAGAAGAGTCGTGTAGCAAATGCTCCCCTTAATTTCTATCAATTTTGGTTTCTTGCCAACATCAAAGTATATAATATGCATAGACATATAGTCTATACCTATATTTAAATTTCTACATGCAACTTGAATAATTAATTAATTTCATATATTTTTTATTTTTTTTCAAACCTTCTATCTTAGTTAATTTTTCTTTTTTCTGGTTCAATTCCTTAGACAATTTAAGGTTTTGAGCACAAGCTGAAACACAATGACACATTCTTGAACATAATAACCGTTACGACTCTCTTATTTATTTTTGTTAAAGTCAGCAATGCAATACAAAAGGAAGATATGCATTTCATATTTTGTTAAATGCAAAATTAAAACTCAAAATTAAAACAAAATCATCCAAATTTGAAAATGGATTTGTTCTGCAAACATGTAAAGTGACAATTTAGCACAAATTAATCCATAGACTAATGCCATGTCACACTATATATGGTCATAGATATATCCAATAAGGTGACCACTTAATTTGATAATCCTCACTACTTCTCTGTGCTTGTTTGATCTTCAATAATGACCAGTTGAGGTTTATTATCATCATTGACATCAATTTTGGGGACAGTAATTGGTAGTTGTTGTTGTCCTTGTTGGGAGATTTTTTGTGGGGACTCATCTGACATCATTGCTTTTTGTTCTTTTGATTTACCCCATACAACTAGGTATAGTCCTGTAACCACCACCACTCCTCCAACAATGCTGATGTACACAAAACAAATCAAAGTGGAAAATATGAGTTAGATATTCTTAGCCAAAAATGTTTGATTTTAATGAATGAAACTATAGAAAAGAAACAAGTTGTATGAATGAAAAACGTGCATAATTATCAATTTAATCTTTAAAATTATAGTCGTTTGATAATGCAATCTCTTAAACCAAAGAAACTTCAAAAAAACTAATGCTGATACCATCAACGATTTTTCAGTTTTAGATATTATGTTGAAAGTTCGGTTAATGTCATGTATCATAGAGTTTAGCGTCTTTGATTTTAGAAACTAAATTTACTATTTATTTCGTAATAAATTGATAAGAGTGTTAGAAACACACTTTCAATTCTATAATATACCTTCCAAGGTGAAGTTTCTCTGAGAGGACGATACAAGCCAAGGCCGTGACTATAATCATACGCAAAGGATTAAAAGCAGTCACAAAAACTGGTCCCATAGTTTTAATTACAGAGCCTTGTACATAAAATTGAATTGCTGAAGTCACAATTCCCTGTATAAAACATTAGAAGAAAAAAAATTAGAATACTTGTTTAATGTTGTAACTTGGACCTAGCTTCTTAATAAAAATAAATTGAATTGGGTGTGTGGGTTTAAATGGGCTCATTGGCCCATTATTGATAGGTCATTGCTCTTTAGGCATCCGACAATTACTCACAAGCACCTCAAACTTGTTGTCAAACGGTAGTTAACTATAATTTGGCACTTGATAGGTGCCTAAAGAGAAATTTCCTTATTGAATTTTTTTACTAACCGCATATACTGAAGCAAAAAGTCTAGAGTCCAGGCCCAAAGACCAGGCTTCAGGGTGTTTGCGCTCCATGAAAATAGTTACAGCACTACTTTGAAGTGCACCAATAAAGCAAACCCACGTGGCTAGAGACATCTCTGCTGGATACTTTTTCAATGTTATAGCCTGCAATTGATTAGAAATTGTTTAGTCGGGTCGAAACCAATATTTAAAAATCATTTGAAACTTTAACAACTATAGACATTATTTGTTAAAAGTATAAGTTTGTGGTTCTCCTCATCTTTGGATTGAACCGTGATTTGATTGTCGTCAATTTAATAAAAACAAGAAAAAACAAATGTGTATGACTCAAAAGTCAAAATATATTATTTATCTGTTTTTGTCAAATCGACATAAACTTATATTGTTGAAGGACACTATCGATCGTCTATCGTAAGTAAAATTTATTAAAAAAAGTGAAATATTTTAATTTATCTAACGGTTTAAAATCGGCTCCACCATAAAGTCGACAATAGAGGATTCGGGTTCTAATATGTATATGTGAACTTACTTGTAAAATGTAGAATGCAGAGAAGCCAGCACAACCAATGAGAAGGAACAATGCACCAAGGAGCCAGTGTGAACCAGTGGGATCATTCACATTTTCAGGTTGGTGCATCTGGGTGGCTGCTGATGACCCAGCAATTTGAAGAACTGGACCTTTATATAGTGCCATTAGAAATGCACCTCCAAGACTCACCACTGTGCCAATCACTTTGGCTTGACATCCTATCTCTTTAATTTTCATGCGTTCCAATCTACTCAAACAAAACAAAAATATCTTATATTAATCAACATAGGGACATGATAAATTTAAAATTATAGTGACCAATTTACAATTTAAAAAAATTATAGAGACCAATTTTTAAAATTAGAAAAATATAGGAACCAATATGCAAATTTTGAAAAAACTATAAGGACCAATTTGATAGTTTGAAAGTAAATCAATGATATAAATGCATATTTTTCTAGAAATGACATGACTTGGAAATTTCTACTAACACTAGTAATTGATGTTCATTTTATTTTAAGATTGAAGATTGAAAATAGACTAACTCATTAATTAGCATGCGTGTGAGTGGTATGATGACATATACCAATGATATTAATTAAATGTTGTAGAGTCACTTAGAACTACCCATGCTCTTGGAAGTGGGATCCTTGAAGGACACAACATATATATAGCTAGGGAAGTATATATATATTTACGTGCTTGTTTCTATTACGACCTACTAAGTTCGTCAGCAATATGCATAACTAGTGATTATTATTAATTAAATAATATCATATCATTTGAATTAATATCTTACCTAAAAATTATTGCAAGTACAAAGGTGATGGAAGGTACGGAATTCATCACAGCAGATGCAAAAGATGCTGATGTTAGCTTCATCCCCAGGAACGTGAAACACTGATCAAGTATTATCCTATAAATAAATAAATTACAAAACTTTTAAGTGAGTGAAAAATCAATACAATATAATCTACAACTTTACAAATAATCAAAATTAAATAAACATTAATTTACTCAATATAAGGATAAAATGATATTACGTACTCGACAAAAGCTAGTGCAAAAATTTCTGAAAATATCCGAACTGTCATCTTGGGCCTAATTTTCCTGAACAAAGATGAAGATCAAATACACAAATATGGTTAATAAAAAGAGTCCACAAGTAACATAATTGATTTTTTTAGCACTCAATGTAGCTGGCTACTACTACCAGAATATTTTAACTATTTATTGATAAAATAACAATGTAAAAAAAAACACACAATTCAATGCATATCAATGTAAATATTTGTGCATGTATTTTGTACTATTAAAAAAAAATTAGCGGCAGATATTTAGAAAGAAAAGTAAAATTCATCTTTATAATTTCTTTACCAAAATTTAGAATCTTAGAAGTTAATGACTAATTTTTGGCTGCTCATTTTATTATTTTAGACTTTTAGTAGTGTTAGAAAATAATATTATGTACCATTTTTTTAATGGAAAATATACATTAATATAAAATTATGTAGATGACAGTCTTATTGTATAGTTGGTATATTGTATGTAGGTCACATGAATATATCAATGGATGATTGAGTGTAACAAGATTTCATGAAGAGAATGGAGTAATACCTTTCAAGGAAAAAAGCAAAGGGAGCAAGAGCAATAGTTGCAATGACATTACGATATACCACAAAAATATAGTGACTCATGCCCTTGTTAAGGGCATCCATAGTCAGAACATACATTCCAGCTGATCCAAATTGTAAACTTAGGATAAGCAAATATGATTTGGAATTTCTAAACCATGCACTAACTTTCTCACAAAATGTTAACTCACCCATCTTATCTTATGTATATTAATCTCTCTTCCTCTCTAAATTTCTAAGTGTTGTGAGGAAGAGAAACTTTGTATACTTGATTATGTTTGCGTGGGATGAGTGAATGAGTAAGGTTATCCATCTCTATATTTATACCCAAAGTTCAACATAATTCCAAATAATTTTAGTTATTATAATAACATATATGAATTAATATTACTTATTCGAAAATCCACTAATGACACAAGATGCGCATTACATGTAGCAAAAAAAGGGAGGTTGGGGGGCTGCGCTGCCTACTTGATCTTTAATCTTAACAAGGCAGTAAAAAAAATGTCACTTTAGATTAAAGTTTTAGTGGGTTCATTTTTGTCCATTAGTTAGAGGATAAAATTGACTGAAAAAAATAATAATTCTACGTTGAAAAAGTGAAAATAATATTTATTTTAAAACAAAATTTATTTCTTAAAGTGATATTCATTGTGAAACGGATGAAGAATAAAACTAGAGTTTGGCTATGTATAATATGTACTCCTAAATAATTTTTTAGGCAGCCAAGGTTTTTGTAACATGTAATTCAATGAATTGAGGAGTATCGAAAGAAACCATGTGATATGAGAACATGACATGAGAGCATTTAATGGTGTGTCAACGTAGGTAAAATAAAATATAAAAATTAACTTTTTCTCACAATATGTATTGTCTTGTCTTTGTTACATACTACTACAAAATATTCTGCGACCACCACTTCCATCAATTATCCAAATCAAACTAGTTTGCAGACACGACATCCTTTAAAAACATTGTAGTATGAATTCAACAAAGCCACACCATCATGTACAAACTAACGTGTATCATATAGGCTATGCTTGATAAAAATAGTGGACCATTGATAAGTTATCAGATAGTTTATAATTAATGGATGATAGCTGATGGTTTGTTACTGATGATTGATAGTTTATGGCTAATGACTGATAGTTGATAAACTATTTGAACTGTTTGGTAAAATTAACGGTTCAACTATTTGATAAATGTAAATGACATAAAAAGACATTTTTAATTCATAATAAAGTTTATATCAATTAATGTTTAAGTATTAAAAAAATTAATAATTTAAATTTATTAATTTAATATTATTATTAAATTAATTTTTAATCCCTAATTACTAATTTATATTTATTTTCATTTGTCTAAAAGAATACATATAAAGTGGTGTTAAAAGTAACAATAAATAAAATTACATATTTTAAACGTAACAATAGTTTGTGCAAAAAAAAAAAAATTTAAAAAAAATAGTAAAGCGTAAACGTAATGTTCTCACAATTCTGAAAGAGCCTTAACAACAGTGATATTAAATATTGAAGTAGTTAAAAAAAAAAACGTAACAATTGTAAAAAAAAAAAAAAAAAAGCATAAACGTAATAGTAAAAAAATGTCTTTTTCTATCAAGGAAAAAAAAGCTTTCATTAAAAAAAAAAAATTCATATATACCTATTTAAAACATATGTATTTAATTTATAATATAATAAATGTAAAGAGGGAATTTGGTTAGACTAATAAGGGTAAAAATAGAATAAAAGATGATAAGTTATAAGTTCAAACGCTATTTGAAATAACGTCTGAAAAATAAGCTATATATAAGCTAGTAAAATAAGGTATATGCTCATGTGAAAAGACTGTTACCAAATAATACTTTTTTTTATCCGCTATAAGCTAGTTTCTTTGCCTCGCCAAACAAAGCCATACTAAATCCGTTTTTCTGCCATCAAAGGCAAGAGCATAATGACTAAATTAGTATTTAAATTAAATGGAGAATAAGAAAGAGAGAGAAATTGATCAAGAGTTCATGAATCGTGCAAATTGTGCAACAAAAGTTGTCATGCCATACAACATTTTCCCAATGTGTTGTTGTAAAAAGATTAGTGATAATAACATTTAGTCTAACCTTCTCTCTTTTTTTTTTTAGGGGTAACCTTCTCTTTTAATAAGCTAAATAAGCATGAGAGCATTTAAAAGTGTGTCAAATGTTATTGCAAAAAGAGTAGTGATAATTGGTCTAACCTTCTTTTTCTAACTGTTGTTACTTTTTTTTATTAGATGAAATACACATGGGAATCTACCATTTTCACAACACATAAATTAATGAGACATATATGAAAAAAATTACCAATTTTCACTTTTGGTGGTAGGCCTTTAATTCATATCTTATCATAACTTACTTTCATTGTAATAAGGTTCTCTTTGAAGAATTGTGGATAATTTATCCAACACATTATAAAAATTACCCATATTAGTAGATTTGCAATTTTTTTTTTTTAAATTAGCTATTCACCGTGCATGCAACTGCAGAGACTAATCTCTCAAGTTTTGTGGGATCCAAATAGATGACAAACTCTTCTTAAGAGTTTTAATGTTGTTTTCAAGGCTGAATTCGAACCCAAAACTTTTATTAAACTAGAAGAGACTTGTACCATCTCATCTAAGTTAATGTACATATCTTTTATCTACATTTGTTTTTCTTAAGAAGCAATTCATTTGTTTTCTATTGTTTCTCCCAATTTCTATTTGAAAAATCATTTCTCTTATTCACTTTAAGAGTTGAGTTTCTACCCACTAGATTTTTTGACCAAAAAATATATTTAATTTTGTGCCTCATAAAGATTAAAATAGTTCTATTTACATTGTTACTTAAAGCAATTCCGACCCAATTTAACAACATGGGGAGGTCAGTTCCTGAGTTTGGACTCTAATGTTGTCGTTTAAGAGTGTAAGTGTGTGGTGTTTATTTGCCATTTCTACAAAACTGATAAAAAAAAAATAATGAGGTTCTTACGTCGTTAACGGGGATAAACTCACGTCTTGTGGGGTATGAATGAATAAACTATTTATCAAGTAAACAACAGTCATTTACAACTAATATATCTTTCCCATCATAGTAATTACTCTTGCTTACTGCATAAAAAGAGATAAAACAATGTTAGGCATTTTGATTAAAAAGTAAATAATGTAAAAAATTTGAAGAGGGTGAACACCACATTATAGCATTGAAAAGACATGAAATGAAAATTGTTAAAAAGAATTAAAATTTACTTATCTTCTTAAAAATTAGTTTTATAAGAATGAATTAGGTTCAATATAAATATTATAGAAAGTCTTAACATGAGATCAGAGAGAGTCTAATTGATCCGGGTCAATTGCCATATTATTCACATATCAAATTCAATAGTGTTGCACGTGATGGTGTATTGTGAAAAAGTCAAAAAATCATATATTAAGATGTAAGATATATTCTTTTATTTTTATAAAGTTCGGCATAACACATATTACAAACCAATTTTGTAAAAATAACTTAGACATAATATAAATATATTTAAAAAAGCTCCTAATATCCGGTCTTAAAAAAATTGACAAGATTTTTTTTAATTGTTGTATATTTAGAGACAAAGTAATATAATTAACCACATGAAAGTGATTAAATGCTTATTATCATATGTTACATGTAAAAAGTATCCACGGCTATTTAGAAGTGATTAATCTCTATTTAAGAAATAGTCACACAAGCAAACTGTATTCGTCTTTTTCAATTCTATACCTAAAAGTCGATGATCGAACTCCCGACCGTTTTCTTAAAGGGTCTAAATTTTCTACCATTTGTATCTATCCATTGTTGGTAACAAATTACATTTTTTTTTTTTGCCAAAAGTAACAGATCAAATATCACACACGTTAACTCATTCTTTGGTTTATTCTACATTTATACACTATAATTCATGTCTAATTACTTTATTAGACATTTAAGTGAATTGTTTTCATGTGGCTAGTAAGTTAAGCCGTATTCTTCTAGACTTAAACAACTATCACAAGTAAAGACATGTGTTCTCTCACCCAATCACCCTATAGGTATTTTGATTGCACCATTAAGAGTGCAAGAGTTTTTTCTTTGTTACGTATATAAAATGAAGATATTGTTTCCCCAACCTTCCAACTCAAATCTTTATTTGAAATTACTTCTCAATGTTGATAATGCCTATAACTTTTATCCATATGAGCTACAAATATCAATTATCTAATTAACATCCTCAATTACGTGTCTATACATCCCTAATCCTTATCTAGACAATCCCAAATATTTCTATTAGAGGTGTACTTTCTTCCATACCTAATCACTTTACCTGTTTTCTAATCATGCAATTAATGATAGCCAAGTAATAATAACAAAAAGATGTTACGACTTCATTTTAGAGAGCTCTAGTTGCTGACCTTCTTAATATTTTAATTAATCACTATGAAAAAGGCTTGTTACAATTAATAAACAAATTTATATTTTGATTATTAATTTTTAAAACGTGAAGCTAAAAAATTTCTGCCACATAAGTTGAAATGATTTTAATGCGTCTTTTTCAAACATTAGGCCATGTTATTATTCTAATGGTGCACATGCATAATCTTGTTTTCATTCTTAATCTTAAATCACGATTTAATCCACAACCTAGTCAATGCTAACGGTATTTGGCAAAAATATGTAATTAATAGTAAAAGAAATTGTACAAAAAAATAGGTAATTAAAATTTGATTAATGGCAACATATTTTCAGTTGTGTGTGAATTTGAGTTGTACCCATTTTAAGGCTCCTTAATAAAAACCTAATCTAAACACGTGAGTACACACAAAACACGTGAGTTCACACAAAAACCCTATACCCCTAAACCTCTTATACCTTGTGGTTTATCAGATAATTCAATGTGGTTTAGGGGTTTAAAATGATAGAGTTTTTGTGTTATGAAAAAACAAGTTTCTTAATTCAATGTGGTTTAGGGGTTTAATGTGGTAGAGATAATTCAACAAGTTTCTTAATAAATAATTCAATATTAAAATGATTTCTTCTTCAAAGTTTATTCTTGTTATTTTGTTGAACTAATATGATAAAGATATCTTTGAGTGCAATGAACATGTTCATAATGAGAATATTTTTTCATAAGATTTGATAATGTTTCTCGTTCATATGAGAGGATAATATCTTCTTGATCAATCAATCTTGAAATCTTTTTTTGATAAAATACTTGTGGTATTTTCACATGATGTTTCTTGTCCAATGATAATCTTTGAGATACTTTAGTCAAGGCATGAATTAATGTAATCATTGTGAGAATTATCTTTGAGAGTATATATAATGGTTAAAACTTTTATGCCTTTTGCATAAGCTACTTTTAAAACTCATTGGAAATTATTCTCAAACATTCTTATCTTGAGACGCTTTAGTAGGATAACACTTTGAGTAGGTTTTAAAGATCCTTATAAAATGCATTCATAATTTCTATTGGCATGAATTGTAATATTAAATCCTTAAAGCATGTAGAACAAATCTCAATTGAGTTTTGTCATAAAACATCAAACATAGTTTTGTGAGCATGTGATGCAATTTTGTTTATCATGATTCTTCAACTATGAACCTCCTTATCTTCCTCGAACCTTAAGTACTTGTTGAAAACCTTGATACGTTTGAAGAAAAATATATATGATAAGTTTCTCTTCTTAGTATGGATAGCCACATCTCGAGTTAGATCACATGTATTTATTAATCTATCACCGAGTATTAACGAATCGATATCTAATGAAATGTTAAAAGTTTTTTCCTCTTAAAAAAAAGATTGAACCAAGATTAGATCGTTCTAAATTAGTCAAAAGACCTAATTGATTAAATCAACAAATTATTATTTTTATTTAATTTTTTAATGGCAAATGTTGGTGTGTTAATTGTTATGTTAATTTTTTTCTCATTGTCAAGACTTAAACCCTAAACTTCCAACTCTATTATCCTTAACTCAAAATAGTTGACTGTTATGTTAGTCTTATGACGGGAAAACAAGGCTTACTCGATTAGTTTCACAAAGATTGTGACAAAAACATAATCAAAAGGACAATTTTGAGGCTCTGGATTGAATTGTCAAAATTTCTTCACAAATTCATGGGGGGTTACATGGTATCCTACCCTATAATTAAAAAACTCTACATGAGAATTGGGACTTTGGCAGAAGGATTGTGCTACTTAATTCTATTTTAAACAATATAATATTTTCAATATTTGATATATTTTTTTTAAAAGAAACCAAACTTACCCACCAAAATTGACACACATGAGAATGGAACCCGAGACTTTGAGATGATCATACTCCAGGGTCTCAAGCCAACATCATTCTATATTTTGTACTTAAAAGTACTTGTAAAGGTTTGGAAACTCATCTCCTAAATTTAGTGAGGGTTCCTCTTTTTTGAGGGAGAGAGGGTTCCTCTTGGTTAGTAAAAAAAATGGAAGAAAATTTCTTGGGTTCGTTGGTCTGATATGTGTAATCTTAAGTCGGATGACGGGCTAAGGGTTAAGGGTTTTCGTCTCCTCAATTTAATTATTTTGGGAATGCCTTTGGAAGACGCCAATAGATGGTCTCGAGCTTCACCGTGAGATGTTGATTAATTCTCTATTTTTTTTCTCTCTCCATTTTGTAGAGTTCGTCGGCAACCATAAAGGTTACACAATGATGTTATTTTCTCCGACAAGGTGATGGACTGAATTCAGTTCTTCCCTAGAAATGATTTTAGGGTAAGACATTTGGATCCTCTTGTATTTTTATATACGAAAGAAATATGTGTCTCCATTGCAAGCTCCATACTCAACAATTATCTTCATAAGAATCTGAATTGACCATTGATAAGTTTTAGTCTTGAGCAATATTGTAGAGTCTTGGCTAAAACTCATAGAAGGAAGTCGTCATCTTACGTTTTATGCTCCATTTTAATAGAGCTTAAAACTTACACCTTACTTCATGTTCAACATCGTTGATGTGTACCATTGAGAATGCTTACACCTTGCACAATATTGTTTTCTTTTTTCATCTTTAATTAGTTCTTTAAAAAGTATATAATCAAAAGAAGATCCTTAAAATAATGTAAATTAATTAATTTTGGGATGTATGTTACATAAGAGGCAATCACTAATCTCACAAGCTCATGTCAATGTCACGGCATTGGAGAATTAGTCTATGGCACTAAGGATTTTCCCCACCCAACTCCCCCAAACAAATTGAAATGTGGCTAATCTTCACATAAACAACTTATAAAACAAAGGCTTAACAATAGTTTTTTAAAGAATACTCGTGTAAAACTGGTAAAGTATGACAAAAATTAAGAGTTTTTTATATGATAGAGATATACACGAGTAAGAAAAAAGCAGTGACGTTCATATTTTAAAATATTTTTAAAAATAGATCTCAATAATGTCCTCATGTGTATTCATTTTTACTTATCTCTCGATCGACTCTGAATTATTAGGACACCCTTCTCCTTGTGACTCGAAGGGTTAAAAAAAAATAGAATTTGTCTTTATTTTTTTTTAGAAAAATGGAGAGATGGTGATGGTGTAGGCCAAAGTGAGCACACATGTTTTTGCAGTGGTTTAAGTGCGTTCTTTGTTGTTGAATTTAATATCCCTGCCTAACGGGAAGTGGAATTCAGTTCAGATAAGAATCAATCTCATTATTGATGAAAATGTGTCATATTATTTGAAATTTGTCCTTATGTGATGTGGTGACATAGTAGTTTTTTAATTATTTCATATTTATAAATTATACAAGATTATAAATATTTCTAGAAACAAATTACATTTTTCAAACAAAAGTAATATCATTCATAAAGTTGGCATCCAAATATGAGTACAATAATTATACACAAATGGTGTATCAACTAGTAAAAAAAAGATTTAAAAGAACTACCAAAATGGCGTAAAGAAATGGTATTTAGATGCAATAATGATACATGAACACCCACTCTTTATACTTCACACTTCATCTATTTAGTCATTTTAAAGATATGATTAATTCATATGTGTAGGTGATTAATTCAATTCAAGACAAAGATTGTGGTTAGTCCAACTATATAAATTAATCACAATTTTCAACGTTTGTTGAATTAATCATATACTTAACTCATTAACTATATTTTTTAATCAAAAAAAAAACTATATTTTTTAGTGTGATTAATCGGATGTCGTTAATATATGAAAAGTGTGCATTACTGTGAAACTTGTTTGTATTAGATATGTTGTAAAAATAGTCTTTTAGATATGTTAAATAGTATCCAACACTATAGATAAATAAGAAGGTTTTTTTTTTTTCTTTTTTTTTTATGGTTCAAGAGATAGAAAGATATTTAAGATGTTTAATCAAAGTCATATACCAATGTTATTTGATTTTGTATTAGGTCTAACTCATCATTTCAGTTTATGGTGTGTGTGTGTTTTTTTTTTTATAATTTTTTATAGATTCATTTTAGCCTTAACTTTTTTATATGTGGGACTTAAGGGTTTTTTTTTTCAATACACACCCACACACTCGACATTATTAAATATGATGCGCAAATATAAATGATGGGTGACACATAATAACCGCCTCTAATATCATAGTATATTTTTAGAGATGACAAATGTACCCAAACATGTTGAAAATCAACGAGAAAAAAAAAATTGAATGGGAAAATTTAAATAGATATGAATGTGGATAGGACACTCTAGTACCCAATTGGTCCCGCAACCCTCACATATAAAATATATAATCATAATTTTATATAACACTAAAACTATTAAGTAATCATAAACATTTGATATTTAATATAATATGGACTTTTTTTTATGCTTCAGATTTTTTTTTTCATGTTAAATGCTAAAACTTATAATATTTTACAAGTTGATTTGAGATATTTTGGATCATATTTTAAATATATTGTGATTTTTTTTTTGTCTTTATGTTGTTAAAATACATGTAATAGGTGCAGGTACGAGAGCTTCGGTGCCTAGAGGATACAATGATGGACACTAAATTTGTTTCCAACGAATGTATGAGCTTGGGTAAGAGTATTTTTCACAAACGAGAGTATGAGATAGACACTAGTACCTTTGTCATATGGTGTCCATTGCTATCCTATATATTTAACCTAATTCATCTTAACAAAATCAATATGTGAGAAGAGGCGTGTTTTTCTTTGTAGATAGACGAAGTGACGATAGTCATTGAAAACTCACAGATAATTGATGGAATTGGATTCGAGTCCCCGTCATGGTATCCAAGCTAACAATTTTGTTTTTATAATCTCTAATCATCATTTATGTTATTAAATTTTGAATGGTTTTTCTCAATATGTGTGGTATTATAGTAAGATATAATAGTCATTAAATTTTTAAATAATTTAATTTTGCTTTATATCTGCCAAAATCTGGCTTAATTCCATTGCATGATTCATATATATTCCTGGCAAAAATTTCCTGTTTTGAATCTATACCCTTGATTCCGTTAGAATGACCCACAAATCAAATTCCAATATACGTTACGTAACAGATTCTCCAAATAATTTATTTTGCAACACACTAAATACAGTTGAATATATAAGTACAAAAAGCAAATAGATCATACACCCTATAAAATAACGAAGAATGCTAATGAGTATTGGTTAAACAATCAAAACAATAAGTTTTTTTTCTTATAAAAAATCGTTGTAATTATTATTTGATTAAAAGTAACGATTTATGTTTTTAAACTAAAATTTCTAGAAAATGCTAACAAGTAACTTAGGTATGTTTTCAAAATAAAATTTCTATAGAAAATGCTACCAAATAACTTAGGGCATTGTTTAAACATTTAAAACGGGTAACATTTGCATAAAAAATTATGTAATCATCACTCTTACATGTGTTTGATTTACATTTTTGAGATAAACTTTTTTATTACGAATTTCTTAATGAATGTTCTTAGAACACTTATTCATGAGTCAGGATCCTCTCTATTTATAAAAATAAATGAAGATTGTCATTTAGAAAGAGATATACACAAAATATAGATTATGGGTCATACCAACAAGCCAGGCTCACCATCATTAATTATTTTCAAATTTTATTGTGTTTTTATCTCTTCAAATGGAAGAGATCCAAAATGGAGAGGATCTTGACTCCTTATTCATATAACACTGTTTATATTTATGAATTTTTTAACCAATGTCTCCAAAACACTATTTAGCAAGACCATAAAATCACTTAAGAGAGAGAGAGAGAGAGAACACTTGTAGTAGTGAAAACAGATGATAGAAATCCCATATTTTATTATTTTTTTAGAAATCCCCATTTTTCTTGTTTAAGGTACTAAACTATATAGTGACGTGTTTAAGGTGAAAAACCTCAACATTATTGTGTCCACTTGAAAAGTGGAATAATGGTGGTGACATACTGGTGAATTTTGTGGAATAACTTGCATCGATACGTGGCTTTCTCAACAACTTTAATTTTGATGACGACATAAAACACAATTTCTTTAGATGATGAATCGTGCAATTTAACTTGGTGAAAACTTGAGCAAACATATAATGATGGTGTTTGGTGACTTTTAAAGAAATGTAAGTGTGTCATTAATTGGTTATGATGTAGGGAATAGGAAGGGATTCACATAAAGGGACTGGAAATAGGACAAAATTTTGCTACACCTCTTATATATGAATTTGTGTTATAAGAGTATGACATATGCAAAAAGAGAGTTCATTTTAGTGTATATTTGGTAATTTAATCATGTCAATAGATATTTCATATGTCTTACTCTGATATGCAAGCAAACACAATGAACACTAGAGGGATATATCACAATAAAAATATGGCTATTGTGCGTTTGAATCTTGCGGAATGAACTAAATAACAAGTTATTCAAGAACCAACAAAACCCTATTCCACAATTGTTAGATAAAGTAAAATCATATTCATTGTGGTGGTTGAAAGCTTGTAACGCTACCTTTGTTTTCTCGGTACTCATTTGTGGTGGTCGAGTCCACTTATCTGTTTGGGTATCGACTAGCTTTTTATGTATGTTTGACAGACTTGTTGAACTTTTCGTAATTGTTTTCGTACACCTTGTGCTGATGCGATTGCGTTTGTCGGTGTTAATGTAATTCATTTTGGTTTGTCCAAAAAAAAAAACTGTTTTGGCCATGAAAATATTGCTACAAAAAAGAGGGAATGAAGTAATATTCTAATTGGAAATCGTTAAAAAGTGTCTTTAGAGAACTCATTATCAAGACTCTATTAAGGTATGGCTATATCCGCACTTAGCCTTCATTTAGTGGGTCTGTCCTTGACTCTAGTTCATGAAAAAAATGTTTATTTTTTTCTAAAAAAAAGTCATAACAAATTGGATTTCATAGACTCATCAAGATTATGATAGATCTTAAGATTCAAAAAATACTTATAAAAATACCTACTAAAAAACAAAAATTAGTGAGGAAAAACGTGAAATCTCTCTCTAATTCCGTCACTAAATTTTGCCACCAAGGAATTTGTGAGGAATTTCATTTCTTCCGTCACTAATTTCCCTCGCTAATTTTGCTTTTTCTAGTAGTGACTTGCTTATTAAAGCAATCTCACAAATAATGAAAATTGAACTGATGCCCTTACAAGATATGGACCAACTCAAAATCAACCAACATTTATTGTTTCTCAATCAAATCAAATAAGTAAGCGACATCAGCAGCAATACCAAATTGGTCTCAAAAGTTTATTATATTCTAGCACTTTACCTAGCTATTACTATAGAGCATTATTATTAATATTTTATGCATGTATATGTATTAGTATCATTATCACCATTTCGTTAATGCTTGCTCATTCAGTAGACATTACAAGATTCCTCCAATTGAATTTCCTTTGGTAAATGAACATAAGAAGAATCTTCTATATATCTTGTGGCTTAGCAAAACATGAGCTATCATTATCAAAATATTGGATTAAACACGGTATTATTAGCAACTAGTAAAAAAAAAGTAAATATGATATGCAGAAAATGGGTTGCTTAGTGGTCATTAACTTATCTCTTTTTTTATGAGTAGTGGTTAATTTGTCCTTTAATTTCACTTAATGGTTATTGATCTTATAAAACTCACTTTTTACTACTTATCTATAGGCTTTAATCAAACACTATTTTAGACCTGTCAAATTATGCTCATTCTCATAATGTAGCCCTAATTTACGACTCTTTTTGTGTGATACATGGACGTGCATATATTTGATGGCAAATATGTATATTATAACCGATAACCGATATATGTCCATTTAGGGCTTGTTTAGGTAAACAACTTATTTGTGGTTTTTTTTTTTTAAATAACTTATTCGTGGTTTATAATACAAGCATTTATATATAAACTTGCGTAAGTTATTTTTATAGGAAAAGATAAAATAAAGTTAAATCATTTTTGTATATACTATAAATTGATTTTATAAGCTATATTGAAGAGTTTATGAAAAATAAGATGATAATTTTTTATAAAAATTGTTATAAGTCATATTCATAATTTTTTTCAAACGATCTTATAAAATTTATGTTGGTAGATAAACTCAAAACTTATTATCATAGACATTTGTTACTTCTCAAAACCAAATTGATGACTAAAGACTCGTTAAAAATAAAAACCATTGATGACTAATTTTGACTTGTGCACCAAATAAATTACTATATACTATTTGTACCCAAAAAAAAAAAAGAAATTACTATATACTATATACTATTACTATAGTAGTGTTTAACAGTGAAGGTGTTGTCGTGGCAGACATGATAAATACTGTTTTTGGCATGATTAATTCAGGGTATAGCTGACTCAAAATATTCCAGCAAAGAAAAAAGTTGATTTTAAATTAATAGTGGATATTGACGTCTACAAATGCAGTTTTAACTTTTAGGTTTGAAAGTGGAAGTACACGATGGGTACAAGAATGGTACAACATTTTTTCCTCAACAATATGCTTAATGCGGCTTAATCCATTCTCAGCCAAACGTTATCAAGTTGCCTAGCCAATTCTATGTAGCACCTTTTATTTTCTTTCATCATCCTTATTCCTTAGTGCTTGATGGTTACTTCTTGTACAATTTAATATCTACTATTGGAAAGCATGTAAACTTTTCTTTAAAAATAATTAATTCAATATACTATGGGTTCTATCAACACGGTTTGTAAGTGCCTAAGTGGAGCTAAGGGTTTTTAGGAGAGGCGATGCAGAAATTAATTAGTACTTTTGTTTACATCTAAAAATAATTTCAGTTATTAGTTGAAAATAACCAACAGTCAAATTAGGTTTAGACGATGTCTAGGTAGTCAAACTAGGAACGGCGGAAAATGAGTTAGGTGAGTCTTTATGTAACCCAAAGGGTCTCATGAAGGTTGTGGGAGTGCAGAATCAGTCAAATTCAAGTGAAAGTTGACAATTTAACTATAAGACTTGTGTTTCATTTTCTAGCTCCAGGAACTGAAAACGACTATTTTCCTAGAACATGGTCTGAGGTGGAAACACACGCGTGGATAAAGAAAACGGAAATGTTGGGATATAGAGGAAAGCCAAGCCAAACTTTAGGCGCCAATTACACCTAGTAATGCTAATAATAAAAAAAATACACCACCCTTACAAGAATAGTCGAATAAGGCGGGTGATGACAAAAAAAAAAATAGGTCGCGATGTTCTTGTCATTAGAATTAACTTTGCCTATAAATACTTGGTGTACATTCATTTTATACATACACATCAATAAAACTTATAATTTTTCCTCGCAATTTATCATTATCTTGTTGCTTCGTGATTTACTTATGTTTTCATAACTCAATTAGCGCACAAAAGAAATTTAACTTTGTATTTAAGACTCTTTGGACGAGTTAAAGAACCCACAATCGAGGACAACGTTTCTTCCTTACGGTAATCATTTGAAACAATAAGGGAATCCCAATTAAGAGTTATTATCTAAATGCTCAACTAACTTTTAAGTTAGACAACACCTCCTCAATTGCGTTATAAATTTCACATTTCAAAAAAAAAAACTTTAAATATTTTTTTATGTAATTCATATGTGAGTCACCTCTCTTGTTTATTCAATATTTAACTCATTCTTAGTAGATCTTGGACTACTACTCACACTTGAACTGAACAATATTCCCTTCTAGTGTGAGCCAATGATGCTATGATAGGAAGATGGATCACAATTAGGTGTGTCAATATTCAATACGAGAGAGCACGATGTAGACATGGGACTGCATAGCGTTTTAACATCAACCATGTTACATTTCACTATTATATCTCTAATAATGTTGATGAGATAGAAAAATGCCACAAAGAGTAGGAAGAAGCTCCATTCCAAGAAAATAACTCGGGTTTCTCGTATCTTTTAGAGAAAATTTATTGGCTAAAGTAGTCTTAAATTTGTGTAGAAAGACAATGGTATACCTGTAAGTAAAAAAGATCGTCAACATATAGTACAAAATATGCCACAACCTTGCCTTGCTTATAGACGAAGAGAGATGGATCATATTGTGATTTTCAAAAACTGTATTCAACCATGAAGAAATGTAGTCCATTGTACCATTCACATGAAGCTTGCTTAAGACTGTAGTGGGATTTATGTAGTTTACATACATAGTTCGGATAAGTCTAGTGAACAAACCCCGGTGGTTGAGACATATAAACCTCCTATGATAATGTGTCAGTTAAGAATGCATTGTTTACATTCATTTGCATGAGATACCAACATTTGGAAAGAGAAATACAAACAACTTTTTTTATTGTTTGAAGCTTGATTATAGGATTGAAAGTGTCTTTATAGTCAATAATAATAGGGTGTTGGTGAAACCCCTTAGCAACCAATTGTGCTTTATAAAGAGCAATAAAGCCATCAAGATTTGTCTTTAGGCATAACTCCCTTTTCTTTCCAATAATATTGAAATGAGAATGAGAAGATTGAAGACTTCTCATCAAATGTAGTTTGTATAGTCATTTAGGTCAATTCGTCAGTTTATTTTTTTTTTTCAAATTGGTGTTGGTTTTGAATTTATATTTAATAAATTGTTCTTGAATTCAAAAAGATTTTTATTCATCATTAAGTCAATGCATTGTTTTCATTTCTGGAGTTGAAGATGTTCAAATAGAGTTAAACCAACACGTAATGAAAGATAACATTCATATTTATAACTTTCATGAAGATTTTTTTTGTTGACAGAAATAACTTTCATGAAGATGTCTAAATATAATTCGGAACATAAAGGGATGAAAAATACACATTTTAAGGGACTAGGCGTCATAACTGCAACCCGCACGTGCTAGCTCCCTATAATTGGGCGTTAGGCACCCCAGAAGCAGCGCAACACCTAGTATTGGACCTGTTATGCTATAAATATATTTTGTTTATCATATTGTAGGTATCTTTTGACCACATTTCAGTTTAGAACTTGTGCCCTAGAAGAGAAACAAGAGGAGGTTGTTCCTAACATCATTGAAGGAGTTTTCTCTTTTTCATGAATTGATATCGTAGTTCTTCTTTAATCTCTATCTCTTATCTATTTGTTATGAGTAACTAAATCCTCCATTGCTGGGTTGAGTATAACTAGATGAAAACTTATCTTATGTAATTTTATCTTTGATTATTGATGAAACTTATCGAATTTTTTTTCTTATCTCCATGCTTAATGTTTTTATCAGTTGGTCGTCGTTAAATTGATATACGGTTCATATTATAAGGCAGAAGTTGAATCTATGATATATTTGAGATAATAAATTATTGTCTATGTAGTATAGGAAAGGATGCAAACCCTTCAAACCAATTGAGAATTCTTGTACTTTCATACTTAATTTTAATCTTAAATTCACCATGAAATTAAAGGTTATTTTAGAACTAAAGACTATGTCACTAAAGAATTAGGGCAAGAATATTTAAGAGAATTTGGCAGTAATTCAATAAAGTGATTCACTAGTCATAGTCAAATTAGCAATTCAAGGTGAAAATCCATCAAATTAGCAATAGGCAAGAGTATTATTGATTTCAAACCAATTTTAATTTGCTAAATTTTCATATTTTTTATCCAACAAATTCAATACCATTTTGTTCAGTTAAGTTATAAATATTACATGATGGTATAATGTTGTCCTCGAATTCGACACCCAATTTTACCGTTTTAATTTTACTACTTGTACGATTTTGTACACTTGCAAAACACCATGATCAAGTTTCTGACGTAGTTGCCGAGGTTTGCCAAATCATTGTTGAATTTTGTTTTTCTTAATTGCAGTTTTTTTTCTCAGCAATAAATATTTTATTTTATTTTTGTTGAGTTGATAATGTCGTATGCTAATGGTATATTTCTTATATGTTCAAGATTTTAATGATTATCTCTTTCTACAACGTCTGGCAGAAACTAAAACTTGTCTTCTATCTGCACAATGTTGTGTGCTTGAGAGGAGATCATGAGATATACATTTGAAAAAGACCTCATTCAGATGCTACGTCATAGTTTTTTTTTTTTTTTGCAGAGAAAAACATATGAGTGACACTTTTGATTACTATGTCTCGCCACCAGGAGGTAAAAATCTATCGATCATGAAAGTAGAAGGGGACAAGATTTATATGGAAAAAATTAATTGGAAACAAATCATACCTCCTCATATTCTCCCCAGAGATTTGCATGATAAGAACTTTAACATTAAATATGTTTTGAGTGAATTCATGAAGAATAATCAAGTTTCAGTTCAAATATTGGAGAACCAACGTGGAAGGTTATCTACGAGAGTGGGTGAGTTTGGGAAGATGAATGAGAAGCTATTGATTGGAGATGAATTCATTATTGAGATGGAAAAGAAATAAAAGGAGGGCGTATTAATAAATATTGACGGTAATATATCTATCTATATCTATATATCTTTGAATTTGAAACTTGCTTCATTCTAATGTTTGGATTGTGCCTATGTGGCATGTCTAAGAAAGCTCCAAACTTCCATTATCTATTGTATTAAAACAAAAACATTGCCACTCTCTATTGAAATATCAGTACAAATTAATTCTAAAACAAAATTGATGCATTAATAATATTTTAGAGCACCTTTGTATTCCCTTTGCAAACAAATGGAAGTTTTAGAGTTTCCATTCATGTAATTAATTAAAACCTTACATTTGTATTCATGAAAACAAAAACTGATGCATTATATAAAGGGAACAAATTAATTCTAAAACAAAAACTGATGCATTATATAAGTTTCCTTTGTATTCATGATCGAACCCTTACATTTGCAAATAATGTTTCAATTACATGCCATTTTCTATGATTTAGAGCACCTTTTCAATTCACTTTTTTTTTAGGAGTTCACATATTTATTTAACTTTAACCAGTTGAAAACCAAATATTTTGTTCCATTTATATATTAACCCTTTCTCTCATCCCTTCTCACATGGTTGTGTTAATCCTTTATACGAACCAGCTCAGCAAGCAAAAACACAAATGAAGTCCTTGGTATGGTTTTATAGCTTTATGTTCCAGAGATAAGGTAAGGTTCTTCTAGCACACAATAGTTACCTTGGTTGTGTTTTGGCATATTTTTCATCTCATCTATTGCATATTTTAGAATAAACTTTTTTGCGTTTAGTTTTTTTCGCGTTTAATAGTGGATAATAGTCTCTTATCTTTTATTATTATTCTAAATTTTATCGTTGATTAAATCAAGCCTAACAAGTATGAAGATTGAAGACAACGAAGAACTAATTTAGTAATTATTGTGGTTTTACTTTTAGTATGGAGATT